>JACCDJ010692031.1_pt1 | contig 36733 bp, 28 predicted proteins | sample 7444481 | NCBI WGS metagenome assembly JACCDJ01 (sample SAMN15323435, study PRJNA562643) | freshwater metagenome | isolation source: river surface water | place: USA:Blue River Watershed | collected 2017-08-15
CAAGAGCACCCCGAAGGACAGGACACGGCCAATCACTGTACGCGGCATCGATGATCCGTCAAAAGAGAGGGAGGACATGACAGTTCGTGTGAGTCTCATGGCCGGACGAGCACCTGGAGCAGGACGGTGTTTGCCGACTTGGTGTTCGTCCATGTGCGGACCTGAGCGACGTCACCGTTGTTCGCGAGCAACTCGAAGAAGGACGCCGACGAGGTCCCGCCCGAGTTGTTATTGCCAAGGACGGTCAAGCCGTTCGGAGTCGGGGTTGCCGCGTTGCCCGTGAGGCTGTTGGCCATCACATAGTACACGACGGTGTTGGCAGCGGTTGCCGTGAGACCCGGCGAGGAGAGCCCCGCACCGGTGGCATTCTGACTCGCCACAATGTCCCCGCCGTTCGGGACACCCGTGCCCGAGCTCACAAACGTCACCATATCGACGGACCACTTGTGGTTGGTGGCGGCCGTGAACGTCACGCTCCGACTGAGACCCGCGGCATAGCGCCGGGCATAGTTCACGAGCAGCATCGCCTTGTTTCCACCTGACCCCGTCGACTGCAGCACCGACGAGATCTTGACCCACGTCCCATCAGTAATCGCCGTCGGCGCGACGACGTCATCCACCCCGTCTAGCGCCAAGGTGACAATCTCAAGGTCACCTGGCGCCGTGCTGCCGCAGAGTGCGACGGTGGTCGAACTCGCGGCACTCTGACCCGCCGGCTGGCTGGTGACGCAAACCAGCCGGCTCAGCGGTCCGCCCGCCGCGACGTAGGTCACGACCGCCGACTCCGTGCCGACGACCGTGTTGATGCTGACCTTGAACGTCCCGGAACCAGCCGAGCCGGCAGAGAGGACCTCTTGCGTGTAGACCCCGCCGCCCTGGTTGCTGAGGCTCCCCAGCAGCGAGCCGGTGCCCGCCGACTGGACCAAGACCACGGTCCCCGGGGAGGCGACATTCGAGGTGATGTTGCCATAGGCATCCTTCAACTGCAGCGTGAGCAGCGACGTCGCGACGCCATCGGCGGTGATGGTCGCCGGGGAGGCCTGCAGCGTCGAGACCACCGGGCTCGCATTGTCTGCCGAGACAACAACCGTGAGGCGATCCGCGCCCGCGGCGCTGATGGTGCCGTCCGTTGTCGCGACAATGGCAGTCTCAGCGGTGTAGAGCGCCATCGTAGCCGTCGCCACCCCGTTCGCGAAGGTGAGCGTCGTGCCTGTGCCAAAGTTGGTCGAGGCAACCGTCGGGGCGCTGGTCCCGTTGGGGGCCAAAGACGCCCCAGTGAACGTCAGCGTCTTGCTCCCGGTGTAGGCCGTCTCCACGTTCCCGGCCGCGTCCCGAGCCGTAATCGTAATGGTCTGCGAGGTGCCGGCCACCATCGTCGCGGTGCCCGTGATCACAAGACGCCCCGCGTCATCCACGTTCGTTACCGTCACGGTCAGCGTCTGCGTCGAGACGTTCCCCGCCGCATCCGTCTCCCGCACCATCACGACGTACGTATTCGTGCCGCTCGTGGCCCCATCCGGCGGCTGCTCGAAGTCCGTCGGCGCCATGAAGGGCAGCACACCCGTCGCCGGGTCGATCGCGAACTTCGCCGCATCCTCCCCGCCGCTCAGGCTCCACGTCACGGCCCCAGCATCCGTCGCCGCGAACGAGTGCACCGCCGTCGTGTTCTCCGCGACCGACTTGGCGCTCGACGTCGCGCCCGCCCCACCGCTCGGGCCCGTGATCACCGGCGCCGTGTCATCCACATTCGTCACCGTCACGGTCAGCGTCTGCGTCGAGACGTTCCCCGCCGCATCCGTCGCCTTCACCACCACCACGTAGGTGTTGTTCGCCCCCACATCCGTCGGGGTCTCGAAGTCCGGCGCCGACACGAAGGTCAGCGCCCCCGTCGTGGCGTTGATCGTGAACTTCGCCGCGTCGTCGCCGCCGTCGAGGCTCCACGTCACGGCCTCATCCGCCACGAACACGTGCACCGCCGTCGTGTTCTCCGCGACGGACTTGGCGCTCGCGGCCGCCCCCGCCGTCCCGCTCGGGCCCGTGATCGCCGGCCCGGTGTCATCCACGTTCGTCACCGTTACGGTCAGCGTCTGCGTCGAGATGTTCCCCGCCGCATCCGTCGCCCGCACCGTCACGAGGTACGTGTTGTTGTTGTCACCGTCGGTCGGCGCCTCGAAGTCCGGCGGCGCGATGAAGGTCAGCGCGCCCGTCGCCGGGTCGATCGCGAACTTCGCCCCGTCGCCAGTCGTCGCGAGACTCCACAGCACCGGCTCATTGGCCGTGAAGGTGTGCACCGCCGTCGTGTTCTCCGCGACCGACTTCGCGCTCGCGGCCGCCCCCGCCGCCCCGCTCGGGCCCGTGATCGTCGGCGGGGTGCGGTCCACGACCTGGACCGTCTTCGGGCTGCCGCCGACCGGCGTCCCACCAATCGTCACACCGATGGTCGGCGCACCAGGCGTGTTCGGCGCAGTGTACGTGGCCGTGCACACCCCGTCGACACACGTGAAGGCCCCGAGCGTCCCCGCACTCGGCGTCGCCACGAAGGCGCTCGGCGTCGCGGTCACAATCGGATTGCCGTACAGGTCGAAGAGCCTGACCGTGACCGTCAGCGTCTCGCCGAGGGCCACCGTGTCCCGCGAGATGCTCAGCGAGGAGGTGACGCCCGAGGCACCGCCACCAACCGTGGTCGGACTCGGCACCGCTGCCGTTACCGTCACCGGGAGTCGATCCGACCCGGTCGTCGCGATCGTCCCGTCTGACACAGAGATGGTCGCCGTCTCCACCTTGTACAGAACCATCGGCACGTTCGTCGCGACGCCGTTCACGAAGGTGATCCCGGCCGTGGCGGCGAAGCTCGCCGCCGACACCGTCGGCTGCGTGGTGCCGTTCGGGGCGACCGAAGCACCGCTGAACGTCAGGTCCTTCGCGCCAGTGTAGCTCGTCGCGACGTTCCCGAAGGCGTCATAGGCCGTGATCGTGATGTTCTGCGCCGTACCGGCCGTCTGGGCGTTCAGGCCCGTGATGACGAGCTTCGCCGCGGGGCCCGGGGTCACGGTGATCGTCTTCGGACCGCCGGTGATCTGCGTCCCGCCGATCGTCGCCCCGATGACCGGGGTCCCCGGCGTGTTCGGTGCGGTGTAGGTCGCGGTGCAGATGCCGTTCGCGCACGTGAAGGCGCCCAACGTTCCCGTCGAGGCGCTCGGTGTGAACGAGGCCGGCGTGGCCGTCAGGACGGGATTGCCGTACTCGTCGCGCAGGGTGACGGTCACCGTCGTCGTCTGGCCGACCGACCGGATCGTGTCCGCCACGGCCAGCGTGCTCTGGGCCGCCGTCGGCGCACCAGCCACCACCGTGGTCGTGGCCGTGTCGCGCGACGCCACGGTCGGGCTCGAGGCGATGAGCCGATACCCGACCCCCGCCTTCTGGATGCTCATCCCGGCGAAGGTCGCCACGCCATTCGTCGGACGCGCGCGCAGGGTGCCGAGGAGCGTCGCCCCGGGCGCGCCCGAGGTCGGGTCGAGCCCGATGACGATGCTGTCGTTGGCGGTGGTAAGCACGCGGCCACGCGAGTCCTTCAGTGCGACCTGCACATTGCCGAGGGTCGCGCCGGCCGTCACACTGGACGTCGGCAGGGTGGTGTAGTCGAGGAGCGGCGCCGCGACGAGCATCGTGCGCACCCCCTCCACCCCGACGTCACCGCCAGGACGACGCGTCGGCCCGGCAACCGTCAGGCTGCTCCCGACGCCGAGGCTGCGAAGCGTGTAGCTCACGCGCAGCTGCACCGAGCCCGCCCCGGTCAAGGCGACGTCCACCGTGTCGCCGGCGCCGACGTCGGTTAGGGTGGCGCCACCGGCCACGACCGTCCAAGTCACCGTCCCGGGCACCACGCTGTAGCCCGCTGGCGCCCCAACTCGCGCCTGCACCACCTGGCCGCGGGTGAAGACGGAGTCAGAGAGCGCGATCGAACCGTCGGGCGCGTTCCGGCTGGGCCCCGTCGGGGAATCGTTGCAGGATATGGTGACCGCGGCGAGCGCGGCGAGCCACGCGAAGGGGGTGCGGAACGGGAGACGTCGCATGAGCTGGGAACGCGGGTTCAGGTGGAAATGACCACTTTCGTGACGTCAAATAAATTGACACTCGGCCACGCCTAGCGCCAGCCGGTTGCCTCTGTCACGCCGCGACCTGCTTGTCCCACCCCGCCGGCGACTTACGCCGTCCACGACCTCCGGTCATCAGGCGGCACGAAGTTTGTCAGGAAGAGCCGCTCCTGTGCCGTCAGGCTTCCGATGCCCTCGGCCGAGATCTTGTCGAGGATCCGATCGACCTCGGCTCGCGTCAGCGCGTGCACCCCGTCGAGCTGCAGCCGGTCCAGGCTCTGGCGCACCGCGCGGTCTGCCGCCGCTGGCACCTTCCGTACCTGCCGCTGGAAGCGTTGCGCCGACGAGAACCGCGCCCGCGCCGTCAGGTAGGCCCACGCGCCGAGGTACCCCCCGAGATGGGCGAAGTGCGCGACCCCGCTCCCGGTCCCGCCGAATCCCGAGAACACGGAAAGCCCGGTGTTGATCGCGACGAGGAGCCACGCCTCGACGGGCAGCACGCCCCAGATGTAGATCCGCTCGCGCGGCCAGAACATCGCGAAGGCGAGCGAGACGCCGAACACCCCACCCGAGGCCCCGATGATCGGGGACCGTGGATCGAGCACGAGAGAGAGCAGCGCCCCCGCGACCCCACTCACGAAGTACAGTCGCGCGAAATCGCGACCGCCGAGCCGATGCTCGACCCGTCCGCCGAAGAAGAAGAGCCCCAGCATGTTGAAGAACAGGTGGCTGAAGCCGCCGTGCAGGAACATGTACGTGAGGATCGTCCAGGGCCGCGTGACGACCTCGCTCGGGACGAAGACGAGGAACGCCGCGAGCCCCGGGACGAGGACCTGCAGACCGAAGACGGCGATGTTCGCGACGATGAGGCGTTGCACCCAGGGCGTCATCTCCGGAATCTAGCCACGTAACTTGTGGAGAATGCGCTCCCCGCTCCGCGACCTCGCCCCCCTCTTCTTCCGTCTGGGCCTCACCGCATTCGGGGGCCCCGCGGCGCACACCGCCGCGATGGAGGCGGAGGTCGTCCGCCGCCGCGGCTGGCTCACCCCCACCGCGTTCCTCGATCTCGTGAGCGCCACACAGCTGGTGCCGGGCCCAAACTCCACGGAGCTCGCGATGCACATCGGCTACGCGCGGGCGCGGTGGACCGGTCTTGTCGTGGCGGGGACCGCCTTCATCGTTCCCGCCGCGCTCATCACACTCGGCGTCGCGTGGGTCTACGCGCGGTACGGCCCCGTGCCGCGCGGGCAGGCGGTCCTCGCCGGGGTCGGGCCGGTGGTCCTCGCCGTCGTGGCACACGCCCTCTGGGGACTTGGAAAATCCGCCGTGCGTTCCGCGCTCACCCTGGCAATCGCCGTCGCCGCCGCCACGGCCGTGGCACTCGGCATCCACGAACTCCTCGTGCTCGGCGTCGCCGGCGGGATCGCGGTGCTCGACCGACGCGTGACGGCGGGGGGCGACCCGCTCGCCCCCGCGATGGACCCTGTGGCACTGAGCACCCTCTTCGGCGTCTTCGCGAAGGCGGGCGGCCTCCTCTTCGGGAGCGGATACGTCCTCATCGCCTACCTGCGCGCGGACCTCGTCCAGCGCCTCGGCTGGTTCACGGAGGCACAGCTCCTCGATGCCATCGCCGTTGGCCAGGCGACCCCGGGGCCGGTGTTCACGACCGCCACGTTCGTGGGCTACCAGCTCGCCGGAACCCACGGTGCCGCGGTCGCGACCCTCGGGATCTTCCTCCCCGCCTTCCTCTTCGTCGCGCTCACCGCACCGATCCTGCCCCAGCTACGCGCGCACCGTGATCTCGGCGCCGCCCTCGACGGCCTCAACGCGGCGTCGGTGGGGGTGATGCTCGCCGCGCTCGTCCCGATCGCGACGGGCGCGGCGATGCGACCACTGCTCTTCGCCGGCGTGGGCCTCCCGTCACTCGTCCTCCTCGTGACCGGACGTGCGGGGCCGATGGTATTGCTGGCGGCGGGGGCAGGGATCGGCCTCCTCCTTCCCTGAACGGCGCGAATAACTTCCCGGCACCCCCTCCAACGGAGCTTCCGTGCGATCCGGCAATCCGACCCTCACCGCCAAGACCTTCACCGGACTCACCGACATTGGTGAGCGGATGACGCTCCGCGGCGCGGTGAACAAGACGTTCCTGATGCTCATCGTCGTCGTGCTTGGCGCGACGATCGCGTGGAATGAGTTCGCTGCCACCGGCGCGCCCCCCGCGTGGGCGTGGTGGGGGAGCATCGCCGGCCTCGTCCTCGGCCTGATCATCACCTTCCGGCCGACCGCCGCGCCGACGCTGGCCCCCTTCTACGCGTTGGCACAGGGCGTCGCGCTCGGCGCCATCTCGGCGATCTTCGAGCAGCGCTACCCGGGCATCGTGCCGCAGGGAGTGGGGCTCACCTTCGGTACCCTCTTCGCGCTGCTGCTCGCCTACAAGTCGGGCCTCATCCGGGCAACCGAGAACTTCCGCCTCGGCCTCTTCGCCGCGACCGGTGGGATCGCCCTGCTCTACCTCGTCTCCTTCGTGATGGGATTCTTCGGCCGGAGCATCCCCGTGATCCACTCGAGTGGCACGTGGGGCATCGTCTTCAGCGTCGTCGTGGTGCTGATCGCGGCCTTCAACCTCGTCCTCGACTTCGACTTCATCGAAGCGGGCGAGCGGGTCGGTGCGCCGAAGTACATGGAGTGGTATGCCGCGTTCGGCCTGATGGTCACTCTCATCTGGCTCTATCTCGAGATTCTGCGGCTGCTCGCGAAGTCACGGTCGCGGCGGTAGCACGATCGCTCGGCCGGTGCCCGCGATGCGCGCGGCGGCGTCCGACGCCTGACGAGCATCCCACAACGAGGCCCCCGGCGCCGTGACGGCGCCGGGGGCCTCGTGTGCAGAGCGGGCGATGGGGTTCGAACCCACGACATCCAGCTTGGGAAGCTGGCGCTCTACCAACTGAGCTACGCCCGCAGAACTTGATTCAAGCTACGCGAGGGCGGCGAGCGTGGGCAACCCCCGAATGGTCCGACTGGCGTCCGACGGCATCCGCAACGACCGTCGGGCTGAATGAGAGGCCTACCGGGCGAGGTATCGAGACACCAAAAACCGGCAACGCTTGCACGAATCCGAGATTGGCTCGACTATAGGGAAGAGGCAAGGCGACCCCAGGAGACCACGCCCCGTGCCTGCACCGCAGCCGAGGCCGCCTGATGAATGACGAAACGACGCCGACCCCACCCGCCCCGTCCACCCCGCTAGACCAGACCGTCGTGGTCCCCCGTACCTCGGGGAGCAGCGACGCGGTGCTCGCGCGTCTCGCGGAGGCGACCGCCGGGCAGTACCGCGTCGACCGCGAGCTCGGGCGTGGCGGGATGGCCGCTGTCTATCTGGGCCACGACCTCTCACTCGACCGCCAGGTGGCGATCAAGGTGATGTCGCCGGAGCTCTTCGACTCCGGGAAGGAGATGGTGGATCGGTTCCTGCGCGAGGCGCGGACCGGTGCACGACTCAACCACCCGCACATCATCCCGGTGTACGCGGTGCGCGAAGAACAGAACCTGATCTTCTTCGTGATGAAGTTCATCGACGGCAAGGCGCTCGATGCCGTGGTGAAGAAGGCGGGCCCGCTCCCGATCCCCGTCATCGGGCGGATGATCCACCAGGCCGCGGATGCACTCGCGTACGCGCACCGCAGCGGGATCATCCACCGCGACATCAAGCCCAGCAACCTGATGCTGGACAAGGAAGGGTGGATCGTCGTCACCGACCTCGGCATCGCCAAGGTTCAGGATTCGCAGGCGCTGACCGCGACCGGCTCCGCGATGGGCACGCCGACGTATATGAGCCCGGAGCAGAGCATGGGCTCCCGCACGACCACCGCCGCATCGGACCAGTACTCGCTTGGCTGCGTCGCGTACGAGCTGCTGACCGGGAAGCCGCCGTTCCAGGGCGATTCCGTGGTATCGCTCATCTTCCAACATCACGCGGATCCGCCGCCGCCCATCCACCCGCTGCGGCCCGACGTCCCCGCGGAGATGGCGAACGCGGTGATGCGCATGCTCGAGAAGGCGCCGGAGGACCGCTTCACCGATCTCGACGAGGTGGCGCGGATCTTCCGCGGCTTCGGCGAGGCGGACGAGGAGTGGATGCGGCTCGTGCTGCGCGGCTATGCGACCGGTGTCTCCGCCGGCGTCGGTCCGGGCCCGGTGCGGACGACCCCGATGAGCGCCGGGGCCCGCGCCGCGACCGTGCGGATGGCGCGTCCCGGGGCCGCGACGCCGACCGCCATCCCTACCCCCGGCGACCTCCAATATCGACCGCCGACGCCGGCCGGCGGGATTCCGGCGGGGATGACGACGACGATCAACGCGCCGGCCGCGCCAGCCGTGCAGGCGCCGTGGTGGAAGCGAGCCGTCACCCGCGATGATGGCCGCGGGGCACGCCTCCGGTTGCCGAAACTCCGCTACGTGGCGCTCAGCGGCTTCCTCCTCTGGGTCGGCTGCTTCCCCCGCCCCGCCGGCCTCGAGAGCACCACCCCGTCCGTGACCGCGCTGATGCGGATGCGGGAGGATGCGGCCGAAGCCGCGGTACGGCGCAATCAGGTCCGCGGCCGTGGGCCCTGCGATGGCATCCGGAAGGATCTCGCGAGCTGCCGGACCTACACGCCGGTGCCTCTCGCCGAGATCGCGCCGGCGATGCGCGAGGCCGCGCGCCTCGCGCAGGATCCCGCCTTCCGTGACCGCCGCGGCCTCGACTGGACCGGGATGCGTCGCGCCCTTGGCTATCCGCGCGATGCCTTCGACGCGGGCAACGCCGTCGACCGGTCCGATCTCTTCGCCGTGCTCCCGCGGCTCCGGCAGCGGATGGACGTGGTCGGGCGCAGCGGGTCGCTCTACCAACTCCTCGCGCAGCAGCTCTGGCTCCCCGCAGACGACGGCATCCTCCGCAAGGTGCGCGAGCTCTTCGCCGCGCGCCGGCTCGCCGGCGCCATTTCCCCGGACCGCGCGCTGGAGCTCTACCTCAACACGGCCGAGTACGGCACGGGGCTCTATGGCATCGAAGCCGCGGCGCAGGCGTACTTCGGCATCGCGGCGAAGGCGCTGAACGCCACGCAGGCCGCCGAGCTCGCCGCGACCCTCGCGACACCTCGGGCGTCGACACCGAACGACCGTCCGGCGGAGATGAAGGCGCGGGCAGCGCTGCTGCTCCGGGCGATGAACGGCGACTCGGTGACGGTGCCGAAGCCCTACGAGCGGATCGCGCCGGACGCGACGCGCTGACGAACGGCCCGCGCCGGGGCGACCCGCTTACGGGCGGCTCGCCCCGGGGGAATCGACGGAGGGGGCCGCCGCGAGCGTGACGACGCGGCGCACATCACGGAGGCGGAGCGCGCGGTAGTTGATGACGGGGACCTCGATGACGCGTCGCTGTGCCGACGAGGCGTGGATCATCTTCCCCTGGCCCACATAGATGCCGACGTGGGAGATGCGCTGGCTCCGGCCCTGACTGAAGACCATCAGGTCACCGGGGCGCATCGCCGACGTGTCATTCGGCACGGAGGTGCCGAGGGTCGCGAGCTGTGCCGCGCTGTGCGGCAGGGTCAGCCCCAGACGCCCGAACACGTACTGCACGAGGCCGCTGCAGTCGAGCCCGCGCTCCGGGGTCGCTCCCGCCCAGACGTAGCGGATCCCGAGGAGGGAGCGGGAGTGCGCGACGAGCGAATCGGCGTGGACCTCGACCGAGTCGATGCTCCGCGCGAAGGGGCCGCGTGGGTTCGGCTTGCGGGCCGCCACTGAGGCCACCGGCCGCCGTGCTGCCGGCCGCGAGGTCCGCGCGCGCTGCTGCGCCTCGGCCGGGAGGCCGAGGAGGAGGCAGAGGAGGGCGAGGACGGGAACGCGGCGCATCGACCGGAAGTTAACGCTGGATGAACCCGGTCGACACCCTCTTCGTGATCGTGGCCACGGCGCTCGTGCTGCTGATGACGCCGGCGCTCGCGCTCTTCTACGGCGGCCTCGTCCGGGCGAAGAGCATCCTCAACACGATGATGATGTCACTCGTGGCGCTCGGCCTGATCGGGCTCCTCTGGGCGGCCGTCGGGTATTCCCTGGCGTTCGCCCCCGGCAGCGAGGTGATCGGGGGATTCGGTCACACGCTGCTGCGGGGCGTGGACCTCGCGCTCCGTGAAGGGAAGACGATTCCGCACCTGCTCTATTTCGCGTATCAGGGGACCTTCGCGATCATCACCGCCGCGCTCATCTCGGGCGCGATCGTCGAGCGGATGCGCTTCACCGCGTATCTCCTCTTCCTCACGGGGTGGAGCCTCCTCGTGTACGCGCCGGTCGCGCACTGGGCGTGGGGTGGCGGGTGGATGGAACGCCTCGGCATCCTCGACTTCGCCGGCGGAACGGTGGTGCACATCACCGCCGGCACCGCCGCCTGGGTCGCGGCGACGATGGTGGGGCCCCGGCACGATCACGGACGTCAGGCCTTCCTGCCGCACAACGTGCCGATGATGCTCACCGGCGCCGCGCTCCTCTGGTTCGGATGGGTCGGGTTCAACGGCGGGAGCGCGCTCGCGGTGAACGGCACCGCCGTGCAGGCCACCGTCAACACGATCCTCGCGCCGATCGCCGCGGTGGTGACCTGGATGGTGCTCGAGTACCGGCGCTTCGGTCGCGCGACCGCGGTGGGTGCGGGCACGGCAATCGTCGTGGGACTCGTCGCCATCACGCCGGGGTGCGGGTTCGTGAGCCCGCTCGCCGCGCTCACGATCGGCGCGCTCACCGCGATCCCCTGCCAGTTCGTCATCCATTGGCGCGTGCGGACGGCGCTCGATGACTCGCTCGACGTGGTCGGGGCGCACGGCACCGGCGGCATCGTCGGGGCGCTGCTCACCGGTGTCTTCACCTCGACCGCCTGGGGCGGGCCAGCGGGGCTGCTGGAGGGCGCCATTCGTCCGCTGCTCCTGCAGGCCATCGGGGTCACCGCCACGATCGCATGGACTGCGGCGGCGACCTGGCTGATCCTTCGCCTCGTCCGCGCCATCACGCCGCTCCGGATCCCCGCGCGCGATGAGGCGGCGGGAATCGATGTCGGCCAGCACGGCGAGGAAGGCTATTCCGATGGCGAGGGCGCCATCCTCGTCCTCGATCCCATCCCTCCTCGCGGGAGCCGCGCATGAAGCTCGTCATCGCGATCATCCGACCCGAGCGCCTCACAGCGGTGCTCGAGTCCCTCTACCGCGCCGACGTGCGCGGCCTCACGGTGAGCAAGGTGCAGGGGCACGGCGGCGAGACGGAGCACGTCGAGACCTACCGCGGCACCACCGTGAAGATGGACCTGCAGGCGAAGGTGCGACTCGAGATCGGCGTCTCGGAGGCGTTCGTGCAGCCGACCATCGACGCGATCGTGCAGGGCGCGCGGACGGGCGAGGTGGGGGACGGCAAGATCTTCGTGCTTCCCGTCGAGCAGGTGGTCCGGATCCGCACGGGGGAGACGGACACGGCGGCGGTGACGCCAGTGGAGCCCGCCGCATGAGCAGCGTCCCCGTCTGGTCCATCGTACGTGGCCGCCAGCTCGCCGCGCTGGGGCTCGTCTGCGGCCTCGCGGCCTCCGCGACCGCCTGCACCAACGTGATGCTCTCCGGCGCGACGGTGATCGAGAACCTCGAGGCGCCGCGCCACGAGGTGACATACGGCAGCGGCCCGCGCCAGCGCGCCGACGTGTACCGGCCCCTCGGGGCTGACGGCCGCCCGCGCAGCGGCTCCGCACCGGTGGTGGTGTTCATCCACGGCGGAAGCTGGGAGAGCGGCACCAAGGGGCTGTATCGCTGGATGGGTCAGGGGCTCGCCGCGCAGGGGTATGTGGCGGTGCTCCCCAACTACGGGCTGATGCCCGCGACGCGATTCCCCGACTTCGTCCACGACGCCGCGCGCGCCGTGGCGTACGCGCGTGCCCATGCCGCCGAGTGGGGGGGCGACACCACGCGCGTCTTCGTGATGGGGCACAGCGCGGGCGCACAGATCGCGGCGCTCCTGGCGTACGACGGACGCTACCTCGACGCGACCGGGCTCAGCCCCGCGATGCTCAGTGGGTTCATCGGTCTCTCGGGTCCGTACGACTTCGTGCTCGACTCCAAGCTGCTCCGCCGCACCTTCGGTGGCTCGCCCGAGTACGAGGCGGCCTCGCAGCCCGTGCGCTACGTGACGGCGTCGGCGCCGCGCACACTGCTCGTGATGGGGCGGGACGATCGCACCGTGCGCCCGAGGAACACGCACCGCTTGGCGGCGCGACTCGCCGAGGTGGGGGCGCCGTTCGATACGCTGTGGGTGCCCGGCGATCACGGCGTGACGGTGGGCGCGTTCGCGCGGCCGTATCGCGGGGACAGCGAGGTCGTGCGCGCGGTGAACGCCTTCATCCGCGCCGCATCGCGGACGCCGGCATCCTCACCGCCCGGTCGCTGAGCGGGGGATCGGTGCGGGTGCGCCGCCCGCATCGACGGGCGGGAGCCTCGCGGGTAGTTTCGGACGTATGGAACGCCGCGACTTCCTCATCTCGTCCGCCATCGGCGCCGCCGCCGCGAGCGGGCTCCCCGGCGTGGTATCCGCCCTGACCCCGACCCCTGCCCCCATGCCCGCCCCCGCTTCCGACGCACCGCAGGCGCCCACCCGCAAGATCCTCATCGCCGGCGGTGGCTTCGACACGGACTACATCCGCTACATGGGGCAGCTCTCGGGGAAGGCCCGCCCGCGCATCTGCTACCTGCCGACCGCCTCGGCGGACGACGCGTCGGGCATCATCCGCTTCTACGAACACTGTGCCCCACTCGGCGTGGAGCCCTTCGTGCAGCGCTCGTTCATCGAGAGCCTGTCGCAGACCCAGGGGTGGGACGAGGTCCTGCTGTCGATGGACGGCATCGTCGTCTCCGGCGGCAACACGCTGAACCAGCAGGCCATCTGGAAGGCGCAGGGGATCGACGTGGTGCTTCGCCAGGCGTGGGAGCGCGGCATCGTGCTCGGCGGGGCCAGCGCGGGGTCGCTCTGCTGGTTCGAGGAGGGCACCACGGACTCGCGGCCGAAGGCGTTGTCGATCGTGAAGTGCCTCGGCTTCCTCCCCGGGAGCCACTCGCCGCACTATGACTCGGAGTCGGGGCGGCGGCCGCTCTATCAGCGACTCATCGGCGCCGGCGAGATGAAGCCTGGCTACGCGGTGGACGACAACGCCGGACTCTACTTCGAGGGCACGACGCTGACGCGCGTTGTGACCGCGCGGCGCGGGGCGCAGGCGTACCAGGTGCGCGTGGAGGGGGGTCGCGTGGTGGAGACGGCACTCGCCCCGGAGTGGATCGGGGGGTGATCCGAGGGCACCGAGCCCGCGGTGACCGAAACGGCGGAGGCGCCCGACCGGCAGTGACCGGCGGGCGCCTCGATGCTTCACAGCCAGAGCCACAGGTGGGAATTGAACCCACGACCGCTCGATTACGAATCGAGTGCTCTACCCCTGAGCTACTGTGGCAGGTGGGCGGAACACCGTCCCCGCGACCAGCATCCCACCCCTGCTCCGCATGCCCTGGCGCGGACTCGAACCGCGACGCCTTGCGGCACCACCCCCTCAAGATGGCGTGTCTACCAATTTCACCACCAGGGCCCAACACCAACGGGAGCGACGGGGCTCGAACCCGCGACCTCTCGAGTGACAGTCGAGTGCTCTAACCAAACTGAGCTACGCCCCCTGACCTACGGACCACATCGCCAGGTGACGGAACGCCGCACCCAACCTGCCAGTCCTCCCTGCCCATCCACGCTCCGTGGAGCCATAGCCCCAACGGGAATCGAACCCGTCTCTGCACCTTGAAAGGGTGCCGTCCTAGCCGATAGACGATGGGGCCCGATCAACCTGCGGTCCTGCACATCTCCCTGCTGACCTACCCATAGCGGTAACGGGATTCGAACCCGTGTTCCAGCCTTGAGAGGGCTGTGTCCTAGTCCCCTAGACGATACCGCCGCAGTGTCCTGCTCCTACCTCCCTGCCACCTGACGTTCTCACAGGCCCGGAGGGAATCGAACCCCCAACCGCCGGTTTTGGAGACCGGTGCTCTACCAATTGAGCTACGGACCTAGTCAGGGTGGATGACGGGATTCGAACCCGCGACCCTCGGAACCACAATCCGATGCTCTAACCGACTGAGCTACATCCACCAGACTCTCTGGGACCGTTCACCCAGAGCATTCAAAAGTAGGTCCGACCTGCCGCCGAATCAACCGGGTGCTGCGCCGACCAACTAGGCGCACCACTCGCCGCGATGATCGCGGCTCAGTCCTTCGCCCGGTCCATGTACTCGCCGGTGTTCGGGTTCACCCGCACCCGCTCCCCCGACGCAATGAACTCCGGCACCTGGATCGTCACGCCGTTCTCGAGGATCGCCGGCTTCGAGCTCGCCGTCTTCGTCGCCGTCTTCATCACCGGCGCCGTCTCGGTGATCGCCAGGTTCAGGAACTGCGGCAGCTGCACCGACATCGGCCGCCCGTTATAGAACTCGACCATCACCATCATGTTGTCCTGCATCCACGGCGCGTTGTCTCCGAGCGTCTCCTCGTCCATCTCGAGCTGCTCGTAGTTGTCCGTGTTCATGAAGTGATACGTCTCGCCGCTCTTGTACAGGAACTGGAGCTCCTGCGTCTCCATGTCCGCCTTGTGGATCTGGTCGTCGGCGCGGAACCGATGCTCGAAGTTGTTCCCCGAGCGCAGGTTCTTGAGCTTCGCCTGCACCATCGCACGGAGATTCCCCGGCGTGTGGTGACGGAACTCGATGATGCGGCAGGGATCGCCCTCGAACACGATCACCATCCCGCGACGGATCTGCGTGGCTGGCAGCGCCATAGGTCGGACTCGGACAGGAGGAAGGTCTAAACCTCGACAGCCTCGAAATTTAGCCGGCCTCGACGCCGAGGGTCAACGGGGAGCGGCCGAGAGGACCGGACCGAGACTCCGCCACATCGCCCGCGCCGCCCGACGCGCCCCCTCCTCGTTCGGGTGGATCCCGTCGTCCTGATTCAGCGCCGGCACCCCCGCCACCCCATCCAGGAAGAACGGGATCAATCCGACCCCTTCGGCTGCCGCCACCTCGCCGAAGGCGTCGTGGAAGGCCCGTGTGTACACCGGCCCGAGGTTCCGAGGCGCCTCCATCTGCGCGAGCAGGATACGCGCACTGGGATTCGCACGCCGCACCTTCCCGATGATCGCCCGGAGGTTCGCCCGCGTGGAGTCCACGTCGAGCCCACGGAGGCCGTCGTTCGCCCCGGTCTCGATGACCACCACCGCCGCGGGGCCCCGCAGCAGCCAGTCTGCCCGACGGAGCGCCCCGGCCGAGGTCTCCCCACTCAGCCCCGCCCCGTCCACACGCACCGCGACGCCGAGCGAGTCCGCGATCCGCTGCAGGACCGCGGGGTACGCGGAGTCAGGGTCGAGCCCGAGCCCCGCCGTGAGGCTCGTTCCAATGATGAGGACCCGCGGCACCGCGGTTGGCGCAGGCGCGGCCGCCTGGGTTGATTCCACCGCAGCCGAGGGAACGCCCGCCCCACCCGCCGTCTTCTCCTGGGAGCCGCCGCACGCCGCCAGACCGAGCGCCGCGACGACCCGCCATACGACCGTCCTCAATCGATCCATGCTCGCAGCCCGCGACCTCACGAAGGAATACCCGAGCGGCACCGGTGCGCTCGCCGTCCTCAAAGATGTCTCGTTCGACATCCCACAGGGAGCGTTCGTCGCCATCGTCGGCCCCTCGGGGAGCGGCAAGACGACCCTCCTCGGTCTCCTCGCCGGGCTCGACCTCCCGTCGCACGGCGCGGTCACCCTCGACGGCGTCGACCTCACCCGCCTCGACGAGGACGGCCGCGCCCGCCTCCGCGGCGAGAAGGTGGGCTTCATCTTCCAGAGCTTCCAGCTGATCCCGACGCTCACGGCCGTCGAGAACGTCCAGGTGCCGCTCGAGCTCCGCGGCGAGGCGGACGCCGCCGACCGCGCGCAGGACCTCCTCGCACGCGTCGGGCTCGCGGGCCGCACGCACCACTACCCGACCCAGCTCTCCGGCGGCGAGCAGCAGCGCGTCGCCATCGCACGCGCCTTCGTGAACCGGCCACGCATCCTCTTCGCCGACGAACCGACGGGCAACCTCGATGGCGCGACGGGAGAGAAAATCGTCGCGCTCCTCGACGCCCTGAACCGCGAGTCGGGCGCGACCGTGGTGATCGTCACCCACGACCTCACCCTCGCCGAGCACGCGCAGCGTGTGATCCGCCTGCGAGACGGCGTGGTGATCGAGGACCGCCCGGGCCGCGGGACGCCGACCGCCACGCTGGACGCGGCGACGACGGCGCAGGCCTGATGCCGAGCCCCGCGCTCGCCCCGCTGCTGCGCCTCGCCTGGCGCGAGAGCCGGACCGCCCGCCGGCGGCTCCTGCTCTACATGAGCTCGATCTCCCTCGGCGTCGCGGCGCTCGTCGCCATCGACTCCTTCGCGTCCAACGTGCAGGTCTCCATCGAGGCACAGTCCAAGGCGCTCCTCGGCGGCGACCTGAACCTCCGCACGCGGGACGGGTTCACCCCGGCGATCGACTCCCTCCTCGACTCGCTCGGCACGGCCGGGATCCCTTCGGCGAAGGTCCAGAGCTTCGGTTCGATGGCGATCGTCCCGCGCACCGGCGCGACGCGCCTCTCACAGGTCCGCGCCGTAGGCGAGGGCTACCCGTACTACGGCGAGGTCCTCACAGAGCCGGCCGGGGCGTGGGACTCGCTGCACGACGACCGAAACGCCTTCGTCGACCCCTCGCTGATGATCTCGCTCGGCGCCGAGGTGGGCGACACCCTGAACGTCGGGTTCGCGCGCTTCGTGATCCGCGGACGGATCGTGAACGTCCCCGGCGATCCCGGCATCGCCGGGACGATCGCGCCGCGCATCTTCATCCCCGCCCGCTACCTCGCCGAGACGCAGCTCACCGGCTTCGGGAGCCGCGTGGAGCACGAGGTGGTCGTCCGGCTGCCCGAGGGCACCGACGCCACGGCGTGGGTGACCCCGTTCAAGGCGCGCTTCGACTCCCTCGGCGTGCGGGTGCGGACGGTCCAGGAGAACGAGGTCGACCTCACCGACGCGATCGCGCAGCTCGCGCGCTTCCTCGGCGTGGTCGGGCTCATCGCCCTCCTCCTCGGTGGCATCGGGGTCGCGAGCGGCGTCAACGCCTTCGTGCAGCGGAAGATCGACACCGTCGCCGTGCTCCGCTGCCTCGGCGCCTCGAGCGCGCAGGTCCTCGTGATCTACCTCGTGCAGGCGGGGGCGATGGGATTCCTCGGGGCGGCGCTCGGCGCCGTGATCGGCGTGGGGATCCAGCTCCTGCTTCCCGAACTGCTCACCGGGTTCCTGCCGGTCGACGTCACGGTGACGCCCGTGCCTGCCGCGATCGCGCTCGGCATCGGCATCGGCGTCTGGGTCGCGCTCGTCTTCGCCCTCCGTCCGCTGCTCGTGCTGCGCCTCGTCTCCCCGCTGCAGGCGATCCGCCGCGACGACGCAGCGCTCACCGCCTCACGGCGCGGCGACCGCTGGAGCTGGGCGGTGGACCTCGCGCTCCTCGGCAGCGTCTTCGGCCTCGCGGCGATCCGCGCCGAGACCCTCGCACAGGCGGGCTGGTTCACGGCTGGGATCCTCGTGAGCCTTGGAATCCTGTACAGCAACGCCTCGCTCGTCGCGCGCCTCGCGCGTCGGCTCGGGACGTTCCGCTGGCCCTACGTGGTCCGACAGGGCATCGCGAACCTCTATCGCCCCGCGAGCCAGACCCGCTCCGTGATTCTCGCGCTCGGCTTCGGTTCGTTCCTCGTCACGACGAACATCCTCGTGCAGGCGAACCTGCTGCAGTCCTTCGACGTGACGGCGGCAGCGGCCCGAGGGAATCTGGTCTTCTTCGATGTGCAGGAGGATCAGCAACCGGGCCTCGACTCGATGGTGCGCCAGCCCGGTCAGGACATCGTCTCCACGACCCCGATCGTGACGATGCGGTTGCAGGAGATCAACGGCGAGTCGACGCAGGCATGGGCTGAGGCGAAGGGGCTCTCGCCGCGGTACTGGGCGTTGCGCCGCGAGTACCGCTCGACGTACCGCGACACGCTCGAGGCGACCGAGTCAGTGACGGCAGGCCGCTTCCACGGGGCCGCCGCGGCGTCGGACACGCTCTTCGAGTTCTCCTTCGAGGAGGACGTCGCCCGCGACCTGCAACTGACCGTCGGCGACGTCGTGACCTGGGACGTGCAGGGCGTGCCGGTGCGCGCGCGGCTCACGAGCACGCGGAAGGTGGAGTGGGGCCGGTTCCAGCCGAACTTCTTCGCCGTCTTCCAGTCGGCGGCGATTGCCGCGGCGCCCAAGCAGTTCGTGCTCGTCGCTGACGTCCCGAGTGACACCGCGGTCGCCCTGTTGCAGCGGGACGCGGTGCGACGGTACCCGAACGTCTCGAGCATCGACCTCTCCCTCATCCGGAACACCATCACGCAGATCGTCGACCGCGTGACGCTGACGGTGCGATTCCTCGCGCTGTTCAGCCTCGCGATGGCGGTGCCAGTCCTCTTCAGCGCCGTGGCGGCGACGCGTCGTGATCGCCTGCGCGAGGGGGTGTTGCTCAAGACGCTCGGCGCGACGAAGGCGCAGATCGGACGGATCCTCCTCTCGGAGTACGCGCTCCTCGGCCTCCTGGGGGCGCTGAGCGGGATGCTGCTCGCCTTCGGCGGGGCATGGGCGCTCACGCGCTTCGTGTTCCAGGGGGACTTCGCGCCGGCGCTCGGCCCCGCCGCGGGGATCGCGGCCGTGATGATGGGTCTCGCGGTCGGCATCGGCCTCCTGACCGGCCGCGACGTCTTCCGTGAAACCCCGATGGCGGCCCTCCGAGAGTGACGGGCGTCGCGGCGACCCTCCGCGACTGGGCGACGGGCCGCTGGTGGTGGTGGCGACTCCCGCTGCTCGTCTGGCTCGCGCGCTCGGCAGCCGCCCCGCTTACCGACATCGACCGCGGAGGCGTCTTCGGCGGGATCACCTTCGGAGCGCACGAGTTCGGTCACCTGCTCTGGGCGCCGTTCGGGGAGTGGATGGGAATCGCCGGGGGGAGCCTGACGCAGCTACTCGTCCCGATTGGCGCGGCGGCCCTCATGGTGCGCTCGCGCGACTGGTTCGGGCTCGCCATCGCGGGACTCTTCCTCGCGAGCAGCCTCGGGAACCTCGCCTGGTACGTGGCCGATGCGCGCGCCGAGGCGCTCCCCCTGGTGAGCATGTCGCCGGACGGCGCGATCCACGACTGGCACTACCTGCTCGGGTCTCTTGGCTGGCTGACGCGCGACGTCGCGCTCGCCGACGCCCTCCGGCGGATGGGCTGGGCGCTCGTCGCCGCCTCGACGCTCCTCGGCGCGGTCCTGCTCTGGTGGATGGCGACGGCGCCGCGGCGCGCCGATTAGACTTCGCCCGTCAGCGGGTCCGGCACTGGGGCCGCTGCGGCGGGAGTCCCGCGCATCGGATCGACTCGTCCATCCCCTGGGTGAGGGTGCCGCACGCGGTGTTCACCGCGGTCCGGAGCGCCTCGAGGGAATCCTTCCCGGAGGCGGCCGCGCAGTTCTCCGCTCCGTTGAAGGTGACGCAGGCGGTGCACTCCACCTGCTGTGCGCCGAGGGTGTTGTAGAGCAGGAGGCCACCGAAACCGGTGGCGAGGGCGATCGTGATGACGGTGCTGCGCCGCATAAGGAACCTCTGAGGGACGCGGGATGACGCGCTTCGCAAGATACGGCTGGGCCGTGCTCGGCTTCAATCTGCTGGTAATCCTCTGGGGTGCCTACGTGCGCGCCTCGGGGTCGGGGGCGGGATGCGGCGCGCACTGGCCGCTCTGCAACGGTGTGGTGATCCCACGGGCGCCGGCCCTCGAGACGATCATCGAGCTCACGCACCGGGCGACGTCGGGTGTGGCGCTGTTGCTCGTCGTGGCGCAGCTGGCGTGGGCGCGACGGATCGCCCCCCGACGCGGACCGCTCTGGTGGGCCACGCACGCGGCGATGGCCCTGATGCTCACGGAGGCCCTCGTCGGCGCGGGCCTGGTGCTCTTCGAGATGGTCGCCGAGAACGCGAGCCTCGCGCGGGCGTGGTGGCTCGCGGCGCACCTCCTCAACACGTTCGGCTTGCTCGCGATGCTCGGCCTCGTCCCGTGGCTGGCCGCCCGGGCCCGCATCCCCGCTGGGCCGTTCAGCCTCGCAGGTGCGCTGCGCACGGCGTGGCGCGCGGCCGGCCGCGAGCGCGGCCTCCTTCTCGTCGCGCTCGGGGGCACGCTGCTCCTCGGGATGACGGGCGCGATCACCGCGCTCGGTGACACGCTCTTCCCCTCACGATCCCTCGCCGAGGGATTCGCGCAGGATGTCTCGCCCACGGCCCACCTGCTGATCCGGCTCCGGGTGATCCACCCGACGCTCGCGGTGGCGATGGCCGCCGTGCTGCTCCTGACCGCCGGCGTCTGCGCGACGCGGCGCCCGTCGCGCGAGACCCGCCGATTCGGCATCGCCGTCGCCTCGCTCGTGGTGACGCAGCTGCTGGCGGGGGTGGTGAATCTCGTCCTGCTCGCCCCGACCTGGATGCAGCTCGTCCACCTCCTGCTTGCCGACCTACTCTGGCTCGCGCTGGTGGGGCTCGCGGCCGCTACGCTGGCGACGGCCCCGCGGGATTGATCCGCATCGAGCCCGGCAGCGCGTCGAGGAGGCGGTTGAGGTCGGCGGCACGGTCGAGGCTCGTGACGAACGTGAGGCCATCGACGGTGACGACGAGGAGTTTCGAGACGCCGTAGACGACGACGCGCCCGTGGCCGGCGTGCACGACATTGCTCTCCGCGTCGACGAACCGCACGTCACCGATCGCGCCGTTGCCGTCGTCGTCGAGGTCGCGCGCGCGGCGCAGCGACGCCCAGGTGCCGACGTCATCCCAGCCAAAGTCCCCGAGCGTGACGAGGAGCCGGTCGGTGCGCTCGAGGAGGCCCCGCTCGAGCGAGGTCGCACGCACGCGCGCGACGAACGCCTCAAGGTCCCCGCGCCGGACGGCCTCGAGCGCCGAGGCGACCTCGGGCGTATGGGTGCCGAGCTGCGACAGGACCGTCCGCGCCGGCGCGACGAGGATCCCCCCGTGCCAGAGCGCCCCCGACGCGATTCGCAGCTCCGCCTCGATGGCGCTCGGCTTCTCGACGTAGCCAGCGGTTGTGGCGACGCCACCAGCAGCGAGCGACTGGTCGGCGTCGATCGGCAGACCGGGCTGCACGTAGCCGAACGCGGGCTCCGCACGCGACGGGCGGATGCCGATGGAGACGAGCGCTTCGTCCCGCGCGGCGACCGCCGCGGCCCGGCGCACCGTCTGCCGGAAGGCCTCAGGGAAGGCGACGGCGAGGTCGGCGTGTACCGCGCAGCAGAGGGCGCCCGGTCCCGCGCGTCGCACCAGCTCCGCGGCAGCCCAGGCGAGCGCGGCGGCGGTGCCGAGCGGGCGCGGCTCGACGAGCACGTTCTCGTCGGGGACGTCGCGCGTCACCGAGCGGATCGCCGGCGCGATGTCGTGGCTCGTGAGGATCAGCACCCGTTCGGGCGGAATCAGGGGCTGCAGCCGTCCGACGGTGTCCTCGATGAGCGTCCGCTCCGAGACCAGCGCGAGGATGGGCTTCGGGCGCGCGGGGGTCGAGAGGGGCCAGAATCGAGACCCGATGCCGCCGGCGAAGACCACCGCCCAGAGGGCGGCATCGATCGCGGGGTCGATCGTCTCGACCGGACCGGCGGCGGTGAGGGTGCCGAGTCCGAGGTCGGCGTCGTCGAGCGGCGGCATCGCGGGCAAAGGTACGCCGCTGACACGGGGGCCGGCTACTCGGGGATTCCTGTGCGCGACCTCAGCGTGCGCCGGACGGACGGCGGAGAGAGGACGAGTGATTGTAGGAGATGCTCGAGGGAACGCGGCGAGGCTGGATCATCTGCGCGCTGGCACTCCTCGGGAGTCGCCGGCTGGAGGCTCAAGGCCTCACGATGGACGCACCGCTCGTCCACCTGCCGCCGCTCACCTGCCCCACCGCCCCCACCGCCCTGGTCCTCGGCGGCGGCGGCGCCAAGGGGATGGCCCATCTCGGCGTGCTCGCCGTCCTCGACTCGCTCGGCATCACCCCCGACCTCATCGTCGGCACGAGTGCGGGGGCGGTGATCGGCGCGATGTGGGCGAGCGGCGAGTCGGCGGCGTCGATCGAGGCGCGCGTCCGCGCCGCCCGACTCGACCGGATCGTGCGCCCCTACTCGCCGAGCCTCGCTCCCGCGTTCGCGTCGGCGCGCCCCCTCTTCGTCTGGGAGCGCGCGGGGGCGCGTTGGGTCGTGCAGGATGGCGCCGTGCGGGACGAGGAGGCGGACAGCGCACTCGCGGCGCTCCTCGCCCCAGCGGAGGCGCACGCCCGCGGCGACTTCGACGCGCTCCCAATCCCGTTCCGTGCGGTGGCGACCGACCTCCGCACCCGGGAGGTGGTGGTGCTCGACCGCGGACGACTCATCGACGCGGTGCGCGCGAGCATGGCGATCCCCGTGCTCCTCCGTCCGGTGCCGCGCGAAGGCCGCACGCTGGTGGACGGTGGCCTCAGCGCGAACAATCCGGTCGCCGTGGCACGCGCGCTCGGCGCTCAGCGCGTGATCGTCGCGACGATCGCGTCCCCCGTTCCGGACGTGACGCGCCTCGATGACCCCCTCACCGTGGCGAGCGCGGTCTTCGAGTTCCTGTTCATCCAGGAGCCGATGTCGCTGGGCGCCTCGGATGTGCGGATCGCGCTGCCGACCGCCGCCTATGGGATGCTCGACTTCCGGCCGACCACCCTCGACACACTCATCGCACTCGGTCGAGCGACGGCGTCGGCGGCGCTCGCCACGCAGTGCGTCCGACCGCTGACGGCGACCCCGCGGCGGGTGACGATTCCCGTCACGACGGCGGCGCGCCCCCCGGCGAACGCGTCGTCCGCGGAACGGATCGGTCTGGCCATCGCGTACGACCACGCCCTCTCCGCGCAGGCGTGGAGTGTGTGGTCGGCGCCGGCGACACGACGATTGGGCGCGCGGTCGGTCGAGCTGACCATGGCGCCGTGGGCGCTGCGCATTCGAGGGACGGCGCACGGCCGCCGCGCGGGGGCCTCGCTCGACCTCAGCGCGCAACGCCTGCCGACCTTCCGCGACCGGCGCGAGGTCGGCACCGTGCAGGCGGACGATGCGCTGCTCACTCTCGGGCTGCCGCGCGCCGCGACCGCCGGTTGGCGCGTGGATGGCGGGCTCGTCGGCTGGGCGGGACGACGCGCCGGAGTCGACGGGCGCACGGACGCCGGTGTCTCGTTGGCGCTCGCCCAGCGCCGCTCACGCGAGCCTGCGCCCGCGTTCCTGATCGAGGGCATCGCGCTGGCGCGCTGGCGCCAGCTCACCCTTGAGGCACGGCCGCGCGGGGCGCTCGGCCTCCTCCGATTCGAGGGGCGCCTTCTCGCCAGCGTGGGCGAGGGCGTTCCTCTCGCCAGACGACCGACCCTCGGCGGGCTCGACGGATTCGCGGGGCGCCCGCTTCTCTCCGCCCGAGGCGACCATGTCGCCTCTCTCGCGATCCGCGCCGCCTGGCCACTGCGACCGCGGTTGCGCGCGGAGCTCGAACCGATGATCGGACGAGTCGGTGAAGGCACCTTCGGGGGTGGATCGGAGCCCGCGCACGGCACGCTCCACCGCGGCCTCCGCGTCGGCCTCGCCGTCGAGACGCCGCTCGGCACATTCCGCGTGAGCGAGGGCTTCGCGGCCGACGGCGGGCGCGCGGCCTATGTCCGGTTCGGCGACTGGCGCTGATCTGCCTCAGCGCCGTGCCTCAGCGCCGTGCCTCAGCGCCGTGCCTCAGCGCCGTGCGGCGTCGACGACTTCGATGCGGACGAGTTGCGTCACCCAGCGGGACGCGCGCTGATCCCCCTCGACGATCACGCGCCGCGGGAGCCGCGCGGGCGTGAGCGGTACGCCATCCTCGCGATCGACCAGCCAGGCGCGTCGCGCGCCGAGGGACGGGTCGAGGTCGGCGAGTGTGAGGGTCGCCCGATAGCCGTCGGCGCCGACGAGGACGAGCACCCGCGCCAGCGCGGGGCCGCGCAGCGAATCCGTCGCGATCCCGGCGAGCCGGAGCGCCGCACGCAGTTCGACCCCCTCCCACGTCCACGCGTGGCCGTGCACCTCGGCGCGCCCGCTGTGTCGCGGCAGCGAGCCGAGCTGGCTGGCGGTGAGGATACGCGTGGCCCCGGTGGGGTCGACGATGGTGAGCGACGTCGCGAGTGGCGTCGCGGGCGCCGGCGCGTGATCGTGGTCCTGCGCAGAGAGACGTGGGGAGACCGAGAGGAGCGCACCGACCCCGAGGACGACCGCGAGGCCAAGCCTCTCACCCACGCCCGCCCGACGTCGCGAGGAGGTCACGGCGGGGACGCCGGCGCTCAGAACCACTCCGCGTCGAACTCGAGCGCGGCGGCGTCATTGCGCTCGAGCAGGTCGGCATCGGGCGCGTTCTTCGGCAGCTCGAATCCGAAGTAGAACCGCGCCGCCGCGACCTTCGCCTGATAGAAGCGGGCCTCGTCGCCGGTGGCGCCCGCGGCGAGCGCCCGTGCCGCGACGGTGGCCTGGCGGAGCCAGAGCCACGCGTACACCACGCGCGACGCGAGATCGAGGTACACCGACGCGTTCGCCAGCCCACGCGTCGGGTCCTGCATCAACCCGCGGGCGAGCCCCCGCGTGACGTCGACCATCCGACCGAGCGCCGCCGCGAGCGCATCGGCGTGGGCGTCGAGCCCGACCGTACGCGCCTCCGCCACGGCGTGCGCGACGCGCGCGGCGAAGGCGGTGAGCGCCGCCCCCTGGTCCTGCATCACCTTGCGACCGAGGAGGTCGAGCGCCTGGATGCCGTTCGTCCCCTCGTGGATCTGGTTGAGCCGATTATCGCGATAGAGCTGCTCGACGTCGTACTCGCGCGCGTAGCCGTACCCGCCCATCGTCTGCAGCGCATTCGAGATTCCCTCCTGCCCGTAGATCGCGGGCCAGCTCTTCGCGATCGGCGTGAGAAACTCGAGCAACACCGTCGCCTCTCGTCGGGCCGCCTCGTCGGGCGCCGTCATCTCGTCGTCGACGAGCCGCGCGCAGGCGAGGACGAGCGCCATCGACCCCTCGGCCGCGCACTTGCCGATCAGGAGCATCCGCCGCACGTCGGCGTGCGCGATGATCGGGACGGGGGGCTTCGTCGGATCCTTCTCCGCGGGGAGCCGACCCTGCCGACGCTGCCGCGCGTACGCCACCGCGGACCGGTAGGCGGCGGTACTCATCGCGGCGCCGGCGCGTCCGACGCCGATGCGCGCTTCGTTCATCATGTGGAACATGTAGGCGAGGCCGCGATGCGGTTCGCCGACCAGTTCGCCGACGCACGGACCGTGCTCGCCGAAGTTCAGCAGCGTGGAGGTCGTCCCGCGCCATCCCATCTTGTGGATCAGCCCACCGAGCCCGATGTGGTTCAGCTCGCCGGAGCTGCCGTCGGGTCCGACCAGGCGCTTCGGCACGATGAAGAGCGAGATGCCCTTCGTGCCGGCGGGCGCGCCGACGATGCGGGCGAGCACCAGATGGACGATGTTCTCCGTGAGCTCGTGCTCGCCCGCGGAGATCCAGATCTTGGCGCCCTCGAGCCGATAGGTGCCGTCGGGCTGGGGGATCGCGATGGTGCGAAGGTCGGCGAGACCGGAACCGGCGTCGGGCTCCGTCAGCGCCATCGTGCCGCCGAACCGCCCCTCCAGCATCGGCGGAAGCCACCGCGCCTTCTGCGCCTCGGAGCCGAAGGCGGCGATGAGATTCGCCGCGCCTGCGGTCAGCATCGGATAGCTCGCCGAACCGATGTTCGCCGCCTCGAGCCACGCGATCGCCGCCGACGCGACGACGTGCGGCAGCTGCAGCCCGCCGCGCTCGGCGTCGTGCGTCGAGGCGATGATCCCCGCCTCGGCGGTCGCGTGGAACGCCGGCTTGAGCTCCGGCTGGGTGACCACGCGGCCGTCGACGACGGTCGGCTCCTCCTGATCGTTCCGCTTCCGGTTCGGGAGGTAGTGCGTCTCCGCGACCGCCTGCGCCGTGTCGAGCACGGCGTCGAAGACCTCGCGCCCCTGCTCGGCGAAGCGCGGGCGCGTCGTCAGCTGCTCCACCTCGAGCAGCTCATAGAGGAAGAAGCGGAGGTCGCGGGGATCGAGGACGGTGGTCATACGGGCACCTGGTGGACGGACGACGAGAGAACCCCCGCGCGGCGCGAGCGCGCCGCGCGCTCAGGGGCGGTACGCGATGCAGTCGATCTCGACGCGGAGGCCCTCGCCCGGCAGCCCAGCCGCCTGAATCGTGGTGCGGGCCGGCCGATGCGCCCCGAAGACGCGTTCATAGACGGCATTCATCTCCGGGAACTCCGCCATGTCGAGAAGGAAGACGCCGCACCGCAGCACGTGCTGCAGGTCGGAGCCCGCCGCGTGGAGGATCGCCTCGACGTTCCGCAGGCACTGCTCCGTCTGGGTCGCGGCGTCGGCACCGGCGAGCGCACCGGTCGCGGGATCGGTCGCCCCCTGCCCCGAGACGAAGATCAGCTTCTCGAATGCCATCCCCGGCGAATACGGACCGACCGGCTTCGGGAGGTTGGCGCTGTGAACGGGATGGTGATGGGTCACGAGGTCGGGGGCTGGGGGGAAGACCTAGGGGAAGACCTAGGGGAAGACCTGCCTGCGGTTCAAGCATACCCGAAGCGCTTGTCCCGCGCAGGGGGCAAGGGAATCATTCGCCGCATGACGCACGCGCACCCGTGGCCGATGCATCGCGTGACCATCGACGAGGCGCCGACCTACGCGCGCGTGGCGGAGGCGACGTTCGTCGACACGTACGGCGCCTCCAGTGACGCATCGGAGCTCGCGACGCACTGCCGGCTCAACTTCGGCCCCGGGATCCAGCGCGCGGAACTGGCGGCCGCCGACGCGGCGGTCTTCGCGGTCACCGCGGCGGATGGGGAGTGGCGAGGGTTCGTGGCGGTGGCGTCCGACCCGGCCCCGCCGTGCGTGACGACGGCACGCCCCTTGCACCTCCGGCGCCTCTACGTCGTGCGTGCCGCGCAGGGCGGCGGCGTCGGGCGGCAGCTGGTCGACGCCGCCGTGACCCACGCGCGGGCCGTTGGCGCTGACGCACTCTGGCTGAAGGTCTGGGAGGGGAATCACGACGCCCACCGCTTCTACGCGCGGACCGGATGGGAACATGTCGGGACGGCCACCTTCCGCTTCGGGACGCAGGACGAGGATGACCGGGTGATGCTCAAGCGGGTGTGACGTCCCGCCCGCGGACGGCCCGTACAATCGCCGCCGCACCAATGCCGATGCCCACCACGACCCCGGCTCGCGCGGCCCCTGCGAGCGTCGCCTCGCCGGCATAGCGCGCCGCGATGCCGTGCAACGCCCAGGCGACGACGAACGGGAAGGTCCAGTTCCCCCGACGGGCGGCCATCAGTACCGCGAGTCCCGTCGCGACCACCATCATCCCGATGGCCCAGACCTGCTCGGGGATGCCGAAGCCACCGAAACCGACCACGTGTGCCACCTGAAAGCTGTTCGCGATCACCGCGACGGAGATCCAGGCGAGGTAGAGATCGTGCGGCACGATCAGACAGAGCCGCTCCCAGCGATCCGGGGCCGGCGCGCGCCGCAACACCTCCCCGATCGCGATGAGCACGCCAAGGAAGGCGAGCATCAGAACCATCGCCTCGAGGTAACGCGCATACGAGAAGAGCACGATCCATCCGACGTTCAGCGCGCCGACGATGGTCCACCACGGGCCGAGGCGCTCCACCGCGCGTCGGCCCCGCTCGCCGGGCCAGAACTGATACGCGAGGCAGAGCAGGAGGCCGGCGTAGATCACGCTCCAGATGCCGAAGACCCAGTTCGCGGGAAGGAAGCGCGACGGATAGGCGTTGGCGATCTCGCCGATGTTCCGGCCGCTGAGGCCACCGGAGGCGGCCACGAAGTTGCCGTACAGCACGCCGACGAAGACCGCCAGGTTGAGGAGGCGCATCGCGACTGGTCGCATGTCAGTCCCGTGACGTAGGTTGACCCAATGCGACGTCCGCCGCCGCTCCTGCAGTGTATCGCCCTCACGCTCCTCGGCGCGACCCGACTCGCCGGGGCGCAGGGCGCGCCCGCCTGGTGCGCACGCCCCGATACCGCTGGCGTGGAGATCCGGTTCCTCGATGTCGGCCAAGGCGATGCCGCACTCGTCCTCACGAGCGATGGCCGCCGTGCGCTGATCGATGGCGGGCCCGACGGCGACCTCCTCGACGCCTACCTCACCCGCGACGGGATCGACCGCCTCGACCTCGTGATCGCTTCGCATCACCATCTCGATCACATCGGCGGACTGCCGGCGGTCTTCGCCGCGCGGGCCGTGACGAATGTCGTCGAGAATGGGATGCCTGCGACCACACGCATCTACGGACGCTTCGTCGACGCGATGGCGCGACGCGGCAGCCGAGTCCTCACCGCGACGCCCCGGGAGCTCACCCTCGGCACGGCGACGCTCCGCATCCTCCCACCGTGGTCCGCAGCAGCAGACCAGAACGATGCGTCCGTGGGGGTGATCGTCGCCCACGGGGCGTTCCGGGCGCTGTTCACCGGGGACGCGGAGACGCGCGCCATCGGCGCGTGGATCCGCGACGGCCGCATCCCGCGGGTGCAGGTGGCGAAAGCGGGTCACCACGGGAGCCGGAACGGTGTCACCCCCGCCCTCGTCCGTGCGGCGTCGCCCGGCCTCGTCGTCATCTCGGTCGGGGAGGCCAACCGCTACCGGCATCCACACCCAGAAGCGCTCGCCGCGTGGCGCGCGCCCGCCCGACGGATCCTTCGCACCGATCTCGAGGGCACGATCCGCGTCCGCGGCTGCGCCGATGGACGCGTCTTCACCACCACGGCACGGGAGGGAGGCCGATGACGCAATCCGTTCGCTACGCCGTCGATCGCATCGAAGGCGAGGGATCGACGGCGATCGTCCTCGTGGTCGCCGACGCGGATGGCGCCGTCACGGAGGTGTCGAAGTCGGCGCTGGGGCGATCGGCCGTCGAGGGGGCCGTCATCACCGTACGCCTTCGCGCCGATGGCACGCCGGATTGGGCCACGGCGAAGCGCGACGCCGCGGAGGAAGCACGACGGCGAACCACAGCCGCGGAGACCGTGGCGAGACTCCGGCAGAAGGATCCAGGCGGCGACCTCACGCTCTAGGCGACGTCAGGGGAGGAGCGGGACCGCGTCGGGTTCGCAGTGGACCGCGGTGCCAGCCCGTCCAGCATCGTCGCCGAGGCGCCTCCACGGGCCTGGCGTCAGAGGAACGGCTGGTATCGGGGCTTCCAGAGGCGATCGTAGGTGAGCCCGACACGCACTTGCGAGCTGACGCCGAGCTGCCGGGTCGCCGGCACCTTCCCTTGAAAGAAAAAGAGGTCGGCACTGATCGCGAGGGAGAGCTCGTCGACGAGCGGAACGAGGAGATCGTGGACCATCCCGTACCGCAGGGCGAGGTCGGCGGGCGTGTCGCCGCCGGTGGGGAGGAAATAGGTGAGATCATTGCGCATCCGGTACGTCATCCCGGTACCGAGCGGACGCTCGTAGTCAACGCGCGACTGGAGCCCCGCCTGGGGGTTCGGCCGACCGAAGTCGTTCTCGAGCACCACACCGAGATCCACCCGGCGCCAGCGCGGCGTCGGCTGGGCCATCAGGCCGGCGACGGCACGCAGCGAGAGCTGTCGCGGGTTCCGCGCCCCGGTGGCGGGGAGCACGGTGGGCGAGAACTCCGTGTCGAAGAGGGCGCGGACGAACGGATGCATCCGACGCGGCGACGCCTGGTCGAACGCCGGCCGCAGCGTCCAGTCAAACTTGATGTCGTCCGCCGTCTCGATCGGGCCCGTGCCCGCGCCCGTCACGCGCTGCTGCGCGAACGCGAACCCCACGGCAAGATCGGTGGCTCGGAAGCGCCGGCTCGTCGTCCGCACGACGCGCCCGCTCACCCCCGCGACCCACGCATCCTGCGCGAGGATCCGACTCTCCGGCACCCCCACATACCCGTCGTTGCCAGCGATCCGGTTGACGGAGGCCCAGACGGTCGGACGGTCAAAGGTGAGTGAGGTGACGTCAACGAACGCGGGATCCGCTGCGAGGTAACCGGCGAGCGTATCGATCTGCGCCTCGCCCTTCGCCACCGCGCGGACCCGACGGAGCTCGCCGAGGATGAAATCGCGCACGGCGATCGTCGGTGCGCTCGGGGTTGCGCGGAGCGCCCCGCTCCCGGGTGCCACCGTGAAGTGCCGACGGGCCCGGAGCCCGCGCGCGAAGAACCGCGCCCGCGCGCCGTCGACGAGCACATCCGACGCGACCACCCGGTAGGTGACGCCGTCCTCGATGCGATGGCCGAGCACGAGGTTCCGCGGCACATCGATGCCACTCGTCGCGAGTTCACCGCGGGTGTCTGATTGCAGCAGCGCCTTCAGGTCGGCCCCAGGGAGGTCGAGCACGACGATCTCGTCCTCGGTCCAGAGCCACTCCCCGACCTCGTTCTCGTGAAGCTTCCCGATGAGTGGCGGGAACTGGTCGAGCCGCCGGATTACCGCGACCTCCGCGCCCGCCTGCTCGCGGAGTCGCCGGGCGATGAACGCCTCCCAGAGCGCCTTCGAGACACGGCCCCGTCGCGTCGTCGCATCGACCTCCGCGAGCGCAGGATGCCGTTCGACGATGTCGGGGAAGGCCGGGAACATCAGCTCACCGCGGTCCTCGGCGCGGCGTCCGGCCAGCGTGGCGAGCCGTCGCACGAGCGCAGTATCCGGCGCGGTGCGGTCACTGAGCATCGTGAGGCGGTGCTCGAGTGCCGCCACGAACGCCCCCGCCGTGTCGGGGCGTGGACGGAACTCGATGCCGAGGATACCGACGCCGATGCCGTTCGCCGCGCTCCGCGCGACGAGCGCGGGGGTCCCCGGGCGGACGAACGGCCGGTCGGGGAGCTCCACCCTGAGGCGCATCGCCTCGGGCGCCGCGCGGACGGGGAGGTCGGCGACGATCGCGTCGATGCCCGGCACCTCCTGCGCGATCAGGGCGTTGTCGGCGGGGTCGAGGTTTGAGAGGACGACGACGGCCTCCGCGCCGGCGGCGCGGAGCCGCGCGACCTCCCGACGCGCCACGGGGGCGGGCGCCTCGAACGTGTAGGCCGTGAGGACCGCCCGCGGCAGGCGGTCGCGGATCGCGGCGTTGACCAGTCCGATGACCCCGACGCGGCGACCACCGAGCGAGACCACACGACTCCGGGTGAACGTGGTGGTGTCACCGACGCCGACATTGGCCGCCAAGAGCGTGACCTCGGGGAACTCGGTGCGCAGGCGGCGCAGCCCGTCGAGTCCGAGCGCGAGCTCGAATTCGAACGGGACGACCATCGTGTAGCCGATGTCGCGTAGCGCCGTGAAATCGACGCGGGCCCGCGTCGCCCGCTGGACGCCGAAGTCCCCCTCCTGCTGCCCGAGGTCGACGACCAGCGTCCGCTCACGCCCGCCGGCGCCCGCGACCGCGTCGCGCACCACCGTCGCGCGGGACCCGATCCCGCCGAGGTTGAACGGCAGCTCGAAGATCCGCGCCTCGCCCACGTCCACGCGGTTCATCTCCCCAACCGTCCACGCCGTCGGATCGGCCGGCCAGACCGCGCCGGGCTGCTCGACGATGATCACCCGGTCGTCGGCGGCGGAACGGAGGCGCGAGACCCGGAGCGTGATCGGCACGAGATCCGGGAACTCACTCGGGCGCCGCGGGTTCCGCTGCAGCATCGCGAGGAGATCGAGCTCGGCGTTCCACGGGTCCTGCAGGAGGACGACGGTCGCTGATGCGAGCGCGCGCACCTCGGTCGCGACCTCCGCCTGACTTCGGCGGGCGATCACCTCGGCGAGCTCTGCCCCCGTGGGTTCCGAGGAGGGCAGGAAGACGACGATCCCCGGGGCGCGATACGCGACGTGACTGACGAGCTTGAACGTCCGCCCTTCGGCGCGCGCCTGTTCGGTGAGGAGCTCGTGCTCATCCTGGGCACGGCGCACCCCCAAGGCGCCGAGGGAGCGCCCCGAGTAGACGATCGAGACACGTTCCGGGGGCGGCGCGACCTGCGCCGCGGCGCGCCCGGCGGCGAGGCAGCCCAGCAGCAGGGTCAGTCGGAGGAGACGCATCGCCGCAGGTGAACGGAGGGAAGGGAGACGGAGACCCGAACCGTCCAAATAGACCCGGGACGCACCGGGGCGGCAACTGACCATTCCGGCTGGTGCGATGGTCGCCGCACCGCGGCACCGTGGCCGTACCGTACCGCCGCGGCCGCTCCAGCGCCCCGCTCGCCCAGCATTCGGACCGTGCCAGCCGTAGGTCTCGTGAGTCCCCCGCCCCCTCCCGCCGTTTGCCGCCCCCGGTTCCCGGGCGCATACTGTGGATGGTGCGAGCGGCCCACGCACCGGCGACGCAGGCGCCCTGACCCCCGACCCTCGATGGCCGCCTGCCCCGCCGGCCGTCCTGCACGGAGCACCTCGTGAGAGCTTCCCGCACGATCCCGGCCCTCGCCCTCTGGCTGGCCGGCGCGCTCGGCGCCCAGCAGGCGTCGCGCCTCGAGCCGGTCACTGGCCTGCGCGACAACGGCACCGGGTTCCACGCCCTCGTCGGCGCACGCGTCGGCACCGCGCCCGGCCAGGCCATCGACAGCGCCACCGTCGTCATCCGCAACGGCGTCATCACCGCCGTCGGCCGCAACCTCAGAGCGCCCGCGGGCGCCCGGGTCTGGGACCTCAAGGGGCTGACTGTCTACCCCGGATTCATCGACGCGCACGCCGACCTCGGGATGGACGCCGTCCCGCAGGGGGGCGACGTCGGGCCGACGCACTGGAATCCCCAGGTGCGCGCCTGGTTCAGCACGACGACGAACCTCAAGGACGATTCCACCCGGCGCGTCGCGCTACGGTCGCTCGGCTTCGGCACCGCGCTCGCCGTCCCGCATCAGGGGATCTTCCGTGGCACCGCCTCGGTGGTGAACCTCAGCGACGCCGGCGTGCGCGAGCGGGTGCTCCGTGCCGACCTAGTCCAGACCATCGGCTTCCAGCGCTCCTTCCTGCTCGGCGGGATGTACCCCAACTCGACGATGGGGACCGTCGCGCTGATGCGGCAGACCCTGATGGACGCCGAGTGGTACATCCGGGCGAACGCCGCCTACGAGGCGAGCGGCCGCTCGGTCCTGCCGCCGGAGCGGAGCGAGGCGCTCGGCGCGCTCGGCAACGCCGTGCAGGGGAAGCAGGCGGTTCTCTTCCAGACCGAGAGCGAGGAGGAGTACCTCCGCGCGTACCGGCTCGCGACCGAGTACAAGCTCACCCCGTGGTTCCGCGGGAACGGGACCGAGTATCGGCTGATCGATGTGCTGAAGGGCCGCACGCAGCCGCTGATCGTCCCGCTCAACTTCCCCGACGCCCCCGACGTCTCGAGCCCCGAGGCCGCGCTCAACGCCTCGCTGGCCACGATGCGGCACTGGTATCAGGCGCCGACGAACCCGGCGCAGCTCGCCGCGGCGGGGGTCCCGTTCGCCCTCACCACCGACGGGCTCTCGACGCTCACGCAGTTCCTCCCGAATCTCCGCCTCGCCGTCGCGCGCGGCCTCACCGCTGACAAGGCGCTTGCGGCGCTGACCACGGTGCCCGCCGGGTGGCTCGGCATCGACCGCACGCACGGCACCATCGCGGTCGGGAAGGTCGCCAACCTCGTCGTCACCGACGGCGACCTCTTCACGCAGGATGCCAGCGTTCGGGACGTCTGGGTGCAGGGGACGCGGTATGGGGTGACGCGCCCGCCGCAGATCGACCCGCGCGGGACCTGGGCCATCACCTCGACCGACGCGGACGGCTTCAACGCCACGCTGCGGCTCGAGGGGCCGATCAACCGCATCCGCGGCACGATCGAGCGGGCCGGCCGGCGCGAGCTGCCGCTCGCCGGCGTGCGCGTGATCGCCGAGACCGGTCGTCTCGAGGTCACCTTCAACGGCGAACCCCTCGGCTACGAGGGCACCGTGCTGATGTCGGGCGCCGTCAGCGGCGACGAGGTGTACGGCTGGACGTCGCTGCCGAACGGGACCGACCCGACCTTCAAGGGGACCCGGACCGAGGCGTATGAGGGTCCGGCCCGCGGCGCGGTCGCGCAGCGGGTGCCGGTCATCGACCTCCCCTTCATCCGACCGATGGTGGAGTTCGGGCGCTCGTCGATCCCCGAGCAGCCGGCCGTGCTGCTCGTCCGCAACGCGACGGTCTGGACGCAGGGGCCGCAGGGCCGACTCGAGAACGCGGATCTCCTGGTGCGCGCCGGCAAGGTGGCGCAGGTCGGACGCAACCTCACGGCGCCGCGCGGCGCGGTGGTGGTCGACGCCACCGGCAAGCACGTCACGCCGGGCCTCATCGATCCCCACACGCACACCGGCGTCAGCTCGGTCAACGAGAGCGGCTTCGCGATCGTCCCCGAGGTGCGGATGGGCGACGCGCTGATGCACAACGACATCTGGATGTATCGGCAGCTCGCCGGCGGCCTCACGATGCAGATGGTAAAGCACGGGTCCGCGAACCCGATCGGTGGCGAGAACGTCTTCGTGAAGAACCGGTGGGGGATGCTCCCCGACGACTACCGGCTCGAGAACGCGCCGCGCACCGTGAAGTTCGCGCTCGGGGAGAACCCGAAGCGCAGCCCCAACCGGTACCCGAACACCCGGATGGGCGTGCAGGAGATCATCCGCGACCACTTCAACGCCGCCCGTGACTACCGGCGCGAGTGGCAGCGGTGGGAGCGCGAGAAGACGGGGATCCCGCCGCGCCGCGACCTCCGGATGGAGGCGCTGCTCGACATCCTCGACCAGAAGCTGCTCGTGTCGTCGCACGGCTACCGCGCCGACGAGTTCCTCGCGCTGGTGCGGCTCGCCGAGGAGTTCGGCTTCCGCATCCAGACCCTGCAGCACGGGGTCGAGGCGTACAAGATCGCGAACGAGCTGAAGACCGCGGGCGTCGCCGCCGTCGTCTGGAGCGACTGGGGCGCGTTCAAGCTCGAGTCGTACGACGCCACGTCGTACAACGCACGTCTCCTGATGGAGGCGGGCGTCGTGACCTCGCTGCACTCGGACAACGCCGAGATCTCCACCCGGATGAACTGGGAGGCGGGCAAGCTCCTGCGGTCGGGCGTCGATGAGATCCAGGCGCTCTCGACCGTGACGAATCAGGCGGCGCGCGCCGTCGCCATCCAGGACCGGGTCGGGTCGCTCGAGGCCGGGAAGGACGCCGACTTCGTGATCTGGAACGGCAACCCGCTCTCGCAGTTCACCCGCGCCGAGCAGACCTGGGTGGACGGGCGCCGCTACTTCTCGCTGGAGGAGGACGCCCGGACGCGCGAGGAGATCGCGCGCCAGCGGGCGCAGCTCATCCAGGCCATCCTCGCCGCCGCCCCCGCGGGCGGCGCCGCCGCCACCGCCACGCCGGCCAGACCGTGACCTTCACCTTCTCGACTCCCATGAACTCCACGGACCGCAGGACCGACCGCGCCCCGGCGCGGTCGATGTGGCGGCAGGCCGCCGCCGCGTTCGCCGTCGTGCTCGCCGCCGCACCGCTCCCGGTGCGCGTCGCCGAGGCCCAAGTCACGATCCCCACCGCCCGGCAGTCGCAGCCCGTCGCGCTGCGCGGCGCGACGATTCACACCGTCACCAAGGGCACGATCGCGATCGGGACCATTGTGCTCGACAACGGGCGCATCGTCGCCGTCGGGGGCGCCGATGTGGTGATCCCGCGCGGTGCCAAGGTGGTCGACGTCACCGGGAAGCACATCTATCCGGGGCTCATCGACGCCTACAGCACCGTCGGCCTCACCGAGATTGGGTCGGTCGACGTCTCCAACGACATCACCGAACTCGGCGACTTCAACCCGAACGTGCGTGCCGAGGTCGCGGTGAACGCGGAGAGCCGGCACATCGGCACCTCGCGCTCCGCCGGCGTGCTCGTCGCGTTCAGCACCCCCGAGGGCGGGGTGATCTCGGGGTTGTCGTCGGCGATGTCGCTCGAGGGCTGGACCTGGGAGGAGATGTCGATGAAGGGCGCCGCGGCGCTCAACGTCACCTGGCCCGACCCCGTCGGTCGGCCGCGCCGCTTCGGGGGCCCGCCGCCGGGCGGCCCAGGCGCCGGGAGAGCGCCGGCCCCCAAGACCTACGCGGAGCAGGTGCAGGCGATCAAGGATTTCTTCGCTGAGGCGCGCGCGTACCGTGATGCGCAGGCGGCGGGACAGATCGTCCGCACCGACGTCCGGTATGCGTCGATGATTCCCGCGCTGGACAAGGCGATCCCCGTGGTCGTCGCGGCGAACTCGGTCTCGCAGATCAACGACGCCCTCACCTGGGCCAAGGCCGAGGGGATCCGCCTCGTCATCCGTGGCGGGCGGGACGCAATCCACGTCGCCGACCGGCTGAAGGCGGAGAACATCCCGGTCATCCTGACCTCGACGATGGACGCGCCGCAGCGG
>JACCDJ011185219.1_pt1 | contig 36678 bp, 29 predicted proteins | sample 7444481 | NCBI WGS metagenome assembly JACCDJ01 (sample SAMN15323435, study PRJNA562643) | freshwater metagenome | isolation source: river surface water | place: USA:Blue River Watershed | collected 2017-08-15
CCCCTGCTTTGCCATTGGGATCATAGTTCCACTGGAAGTTGTAGGTCCGCAATATATGCAAATTATACCCCACAAAGAGCTTTCCATAACTGGTATGATGACTCAACAAAAAGCCCCAATCCACAAAGTGTTTGCTGATGTCTTTGAAAAAGGGGTTGGTTCCGCCCAAATACAAATAATCAATGGCCCCATAGTACAAATCCTCATTATATACGACCCTCTCAAGTTGAATCCCATACGTCTTAAACCCATCCAAATACTTCAAACCCGCCGTATACATGTTGCTGCCCGGACCAATGCCCGCACCCATGACCTGACCCCGGTTGGTCCAACCAACCCCATTTCCATGCATGTAAAAACTGTATCCCAGCAAAGAACTGGACTGCATGAAATTGTCCATGGTGGCCTGAATCTGCGTCACCTCACCCATCACTTCCAACCACTTGTCTTTCCCAGGCATGGGTTGCAGCTTTCTAAACCCCGCCATCCAGGCCGTGGTGGCCAAAGGACGGGTCATCAAATCCTCAAAATCCCAGGCCCAATCCTCCCTGCCCAGTTCGCCGTAAAACTCAGTATGAGATTTTGGAAAAAAGTATCGAAATGACAATGAGACCAATTGATTCCGGTTGAGGCCTCCTCCATTACCAGTATTTTCACCATTGGCTCTAAGACCCAAAATACCTATATAATCCATGGGACTAATCGGCTCTCCACTCACCTGAACAATACGCGTTACCCCCAACGACAACCCAGGCGTCCATTTGGGCTGCCATACGGCCGTCATCCCGTTGAAATAAGAATGAAATTTCGGTGCTGCCGAATCTACCACTACATCCCCAGCGATCGGTGGCCAATTGCCGTTATAGCGCAGAGGGTACTTGAAGCCCGAATGCCTGAGTTTTCCTCCCACCATCTGCCCCTCCACCAACCCAAATTTGGTTTTGATGGGTTTGTTGGTATTCACCGTAAAATGGCCAAACCCCGGGGCATTATTGCTCAGGATGATGGCGTTTTTCTGTCCAGCACCCCACCAAATATTTTCAGTGGAATACCCCGCAGACAAAGGACCCAAGTGCAATTTCACATAAGATTGTCCTGCGAAGGTTTCTTGGTATTCCCCCTGACCCATCCGTTCCGGAAAATCAATGGATCTCGAGCGAAAGGGTGGATTTTGAAATGGCTCATTTTGGGCTTTCACCAATTCTGGACGAAACTGCGCCTCCAACCACTTGGCTTTGACGAAGATTCCGCCCGACACATAGCGCTGCATGCCTTTGGCCGACACCATCGGTCCATCGGCCCAACCATAGGGATGGTGACCATTGTTGCGCAAATGAATATACACCGGTAACAACTCCACACGGAATTGTTTTTTGGCATCCGTCCACCGGGTGTATTGTCCGTATACATTGGTATCGCTGGGATACAACACCGTATCCCGATCCCAAGTACTGCCCGTTTTCAGGGCACGCTGAGGATTTACAGGCCGAATCATGAACGATGCGGTAGAATCTACCCGACCCATCAACTGCGCCCGGCGCAACCCATCATCAAAAAAAGGCATACCCAAAGGCACAGTTTGTGCCGCAGCCATTCTGACAACACCCATACAGAGGGCAACCCAGACTACAGATCGCTGATTTAAGACCATACGCATAGCACCAAAACTACTCCATTCCAAACAGAGTACCAAACCCGCTGTGTAAACAAACCATTACCCTTGGTGGATTCGCTTGCCCAACACCCGTTTCATGCTCCCGTGCCAAACATAACTGAGCATCAATCCATACCAGCGCAGTCCCGAAATTTCAGCCACCGTTCTCAATATGTATCCATGCGATTTCATCGCCAACCATTTGTTCGAAGACCGAGAACCCGCCACGTGCGTGATTTCTGTGGTTAACTCCGACAAATACACGGCCTCCACGGGACTCCTTTGAAACAAGTACAACCAAAACGCATAATCCTCATGCACATAAGGTGCAGGCATCTCTGGAAAATATACCCCTCGCTGCACGCTTCGGTCAAAAACCGCGGTGCTCAGCGGAATGGGATTCGTTTGTAGCAACACCCGGTAATCAATGTGTTTGCGGGTTTGCACGGGCATCAAAGCCCCAGTTTCCGGGTAATAAAAGGAAAATGCCGAACAACATACATGGGCTCCAGAACGCAACAACACGTCCATCTGCAACGCTAATTTGTTGGGCAACCATCGATCATCGGCGTCGCAAAACGCAATCCATGGACCACGACACAACCGCAGGCCCAAATTTCGACTGCGCGATACCCCCCGATTTTTTTTTGATATAACCACCCGAATTCTGGCGTCCCCGTTAGACAATGACTTCGCCAACTCCGCTGTACCATCATCCGCACCATCCACCATCAACCACAATTCCCAGTTTGTGTAGGTTTGTGACAACACCCCCATAACACTACGCTCCAATGTAGATGCTACCCGGAAGCAGGGCATAATCACCGACACCAATCCCTCAATGGCCATGCGCAACACCCTCCTTGTCCGATTCAATTCGTAAGCCATCGGCATTCACCACACTGCGATAGGCCAAGGCCAAAAATATAAACGGCAATGGATCGCCAATACTACCCAACGCAAAGGTGTTGAACAGAAAAAAAATTGTAATTGAGCGCGTATGGACATCCCGATATAACGCACGCTCTTTCAAATAGGGCCAAAAGGCCAATAAGAACAACAACAGTCCCACCACCCCCGTCTCCAACATCAAGCCCGCCGCAAACGATGTGGGTCTCACCCCCTGGTACTCCGAACCCATGGCCGTGGCAAAAAAACTCATGGCAGAGGCCTTGATGCCAATGTCATCCATGGCCTGAATGCTCGCTTGTCCCCAACCGCCCACACCGGAACCCAAGGGATGGGTAAATCCATATTTATAGGCGGCCCATACACTCACAAACCGAAATCCCGACTGCTCTAGCAACCAAGGCATCGGATCCTGATACCCCCCATATTTGAAAAAATCGTAGGCGGTTTCCACCGAACGGGGCGCATTGGGCGATTTCCCAAACTGGTAAATAACCCCGCTCAACAACAACATCACCACCAACCCCGCCTTCAACAGGTATTGGGCCCGCTGCATACTCATCAGGTAAATCAATATCATCACCACCCCGGTCACAGAGCGAATGATGAACAAATCAAACAACACAATCCCGGCAATGGCAGCGATTCCCTGTACCGATCGGGGATTGATCTTTTTGCTCAACATGAAAAAAGCAAAGTAATAATGGATGGCCATACTCGCATAAGAAGGCTCGGCAAACAAGCCCGCTACACCCCTTCCGCCCCCATAGATTTCATGGGTAAAACGATCAATAAACAAGCGAAAAATGGGTTCCAATAAAGGAGGAAACAGTCCCAAATACTGCACCACACACAACCCCAAATTGGCCAATAACACGCCGTGAAAAATTTTCACCAACCACCCATATTCCTCGTCGTCCACGTGAATCAACAAAAAGAAGATCATCGACGCATTGATTATGGCAAACAGAGCCCGTGCCGGCACCAAGACCGAAGGGAAACTCCCCAACATGACTACCGCAGACACCACAATATACCCTAAAAACAAGGCATACCCCAAGGTCAACCTGAGGTCCTTGCGCAACGCATACAAAAAAGCCCAAGGGAAAATTTCGGCACTAAACAGCGCCTTCAGCGGCATGATGTTGGGCAAAAAAATCAAGGCCCCCAATATGCGCCGCAACCGGGTCATACTTCGGCGGAACTGCAGTTTTTCTGCCAACCCAAATACACCAGGTAAAAGGCCAACCCAAAGCCCAAGCCCAAACCGGCCAACAGATACTCCCACCAACGCAAGCCTACATGTTCCAGCGGATAATGCGGACGTTCAATGATCTGAATCAATGGTGTTTGCTTGCGCAATCCGATCTCCGCCAATTTCAAATTCTTGATCAACTCCCCGTACAACGATATGCTGATCTGCAAATCAATCATCGAACGATTCTGTCCCACACGCGCCTTTTGCATCAGTGGATTCAAATTCAAATCACTCATGCTGGCATTGGTCTGCAAATTTCGATTCAACACCTTTTGCACCGAATCAGCCTCCAAACGCAACACATTCAAGTTGTACCGCGCCTTTTTGGTCAATGTTTCAATATAATATTCGGTCACCGTTTCGATCATCGTCTCACTCAACAACATCGCCACCTCAGGATCCCGATGGGCGCAACTCACCGTCACAAAACTCTGCTTTTTATCGGGTCTACTCACAGAAAGCACTTCACTGTTCACATGGCGATACGCCAAAAACAAGGCACTGTCGGTCAATGCCGAATGCACTTTTCTATCTTTGGAAAACTTCACCCCAGCAAACACCGATTTTTTAGAGGCCTTCATGTCCTTCCACACCAAATCGGCCAACAGCGTGGGTTTTCCGTGATAATTCACTTCCCGCAACAAAGAGCGCTCTACCAAAGAACGAATTTGAAACAACCGAACCAAACTCTCCCCTTCAAACACCCCGCCCGGATTGGAGCTTCCAATGTCTAGACCAAATTGGGCCAACAACCCATCCATTCCAGAAGCACCCTGCTCCTCGGCCGCAATGATAAATTCCGCCTTTTTCTTGTCGGTATGCAACACCAAACCCACACCCAATCCCACCAATCCAAACAACAGGGGGTATAACACCAGCGGACGCCAATGCACACGCATCAACAGCCAAAGTTGCCAAAGTTGCTTGCCAATATCGGCCAACGAAGCATCTTTATTCAATGGATTCAAAGGTTTATGACTCATGGTATTTCCTTTCAAAATTAGGGGATTCTACACAATATCAACCCATCCAAGCGTTCCAACGGGTCTTGATACGATCTATCAGCCGCAAGCGAGAATACAACGAAGGATCCCATTCCCCGAGGCTGCGCAAATGCATGCCAGACTCCATCAACCGCAAACTCAACCGATGCTCCCACAAAATGCAGGCCCGTTTCCTCGCTAAGGCATCTGCTGTCAACCGGCCATGCCAACCCCGCCAACGGCTATTCGCTGATAACCAATTTTGCAAAAATGACTCGTAGGCTGGACTCAATGCAGGGGTCTCCTCCATCAATACCTCCTCCAACACCGATTGAAATAGCTGTAAGGATTCCTTGTTGGGCAATACAAATATCCAAGAGGCCAAAAACGGATTGGGCCGCTCCGGCAAAGCCGTTCCATCCCAACGAATGTCGCCATACACTGCCCGCGACTCAGATTCGATTCTGGCCGGAACCTTCTTCAATAAATTCATCCAGCCTTGGCGATGATGGGTCCTAAACAACGTGTCATTCACCAACACATAGGGCCCTTGCAATGGCTCCATTTTTTGCAACAATGTGAGATACCCACCAAATTCATACTGCCGGTTGTGACCGGCCATTTCCCCCTCAGACGCTTGCTCCGCCCAATTGTTCACCACCCAGCCCGTGGAACGAAAATACTGAGCCCGCCATTGCGCCAAGGGTTTTGACCACTGGTTTCGCTTGGCAAAAGTCACCAAACCCCAAATCACGACGATACCCCCCATCGTTTGATCCCCAGCAGACACAAAGCCCTCAATTGATCGGCTATGTGGGTGAGTCCGTTGCGGTAACAAGCCCAGGCATATTTCGGCATTCCTTGGATCAAGCCCCAGCTACCCAGATACAATAACCCCCGCAAAAAGGACCAACTTCTATGGCCGGGATACAGCCGAAATTGGCGAGATTGTCCAAACAACTTTATTGAGTCTTCGGGTTGAAACCGCTGATGATCCAATCCCAAACACCCTTTAACCCGGCCCAATCGGTAACCCAACTTCATGGCCCGTCCGCACCACTCATAATCCACACATTCCAAAAACCACCCTACATTGTGTCCTCCAATTTTCGACAATGACTGCATGCCAAACAACGTACCTGCACTCACCATCAATACATCCGATGAAATGCACTCGCTGCCTTTTTTTGATGGTAAAAAATTCAAGGCGGCCCATTGGTGCAATGCCTCCGGATGTACCATCAACCAATGATCCATCCAGCATAAGGTTTCTTCCGTAAAATCCGTATCCTGGTCCAAATACAAGGCCGAAGCCATCCCCGATTGTTGAACCGTTTGTAACAATTCATGCAGGGCTTTCCCCATGCCATGATTGGCCTTGGCTCCCATCCAATGTATGCCCTGCAACAGGGGTTCAGTGTCCCAACCGCAGCCGCTGGGTGTATTGTCGTAGACATACACTTCATACCCCAAAGAAACCGCTGTCGACAACCGCGCCATCAGGTGATTCTCGGGATAATAGGTGACTACACACAAAGCAAACGACTTGTTCATGGCTTCTTTTTGACAGATTTTACCAAGTATTGCTCTGTGAACAGGTCCCGAAACAAACCCAGCGTAAGCGCATTCACGATCTTGGATTTACTCCAAGGTGACATGGGCGACCTACGCCAGTCTACCCGCTTCAGTAACGGTGTTTCTACCAGCGCCAATGCCGTCTTTTGGGTGAAAAACCGCACATGCGTTTTGTCCATAATCCCCTGTTGGGCATAATCAAACCGACCTCCCAACCCCAAATTCCAAAGCACCGGAAAGGTGCGCAGATTGGGTATACTGGCGATCAAACATCCACCCGGTTTCAACACGCGTTCCAATTGCAACACGAAAGACCAAGGATCCACCAAATGTTCCAATACATCCAAACACAACACCGCATCGTAGGTGTCATTGGGCAATGTCGACACCAACTCAACCGCATCTCCCACGTACAAGGCATCCAACACCGGTTGGGCCTGCGCAGCCACCGCCACCATCAACTCCATCCCATGCACCTCCTGCGCCAACCCTTGTTGTTTCAAATAAGCCAACGTAGCCCCATTGCCGCAACCCACCTCCAATACCTTTTGTACACCCACTACCGGAAACAAGGGTAACATATCCTTTCTGGCCCTACCAAAATAGGCCTCGGATTTATGGCTATAGTTTTGAACCGTCATGCCGTTGTAAGCTGAATCCCAACAAAAATACAAAATCCACCACGGTTCTGCCTGTCCATACCCAAGCAGCACCGATTAGCCCCACCTGGGGAATCACCCAAAACAACAAGGGGACAAACAACAACAGTTCCACCACATGCAATTGGGCCGTCAATGCCACCCGACCGCTGGCTTGCAAAGCCGCCAACGGAATGTGGGCCAAGGCGTTGAAAAATAGGCCAACCAACAACACCTGGGTCACCAAAGTTGACTGATCCGCGAACGATCGCCCCAGCCAATGTGTCAGTAAGGGCTGGGTAAACAACGCCAATACCAAGCAAATACCACCCATGCACAGTACCATCCATCGAATACCCGACCACATTTGGGTCCGCAAGGCCTCGGCAGAGGCCGTAGACGCCAACCCGGCAAACCGAGGAAACCAAACTGTGGCCCAAGCAGCCGGAATCACCAGCAAACGCAAAACAGTATCTTGAGGCACCGTATAAAATGCCAAAACCCCAGTGCCCACCAAAGAAGCCACAATGAACCGATCCGCTGCCACCATGAAGGGGCCCACCAAGTTAGACACCGTCATCCACGCCCCAAAAGAAAATAGGCCTTTGGCCGATGTAGGACTCGTAGAAACCAACGATTCCCGCCCTTGCCAAAGGGGTCGCAACCACACAAGATTCCAGACCAACACCACCAAACGCGCCACCACCAGGCTCATGACCATATCCACCAAATTATGACTGCCCAACACCACCAGCAACCAAGGCAAACCAAAATTCAATCCACCCAACAAACCGCGCAACCAAGCAGCCCTTCCAAAGGCCTCCTGCCCTTCCAAAATACCGCGAAAGCTCGATCCCAGCGTTACCAAAGGGATGCTCAGCGATGCCCACAGGGCCGCGTTTAAGCCTTCCGACAACACAATTCCATTCAACGTCAATACCTCCGTCAGATAATACCAGCTCACCCCCTCCATCACAAACCCACCCACAATTCCCAAAATGCATACCCACTGCAGTCCTGACACCACGTCAGCCCAACCCAAACGACCGTTTAACGCCAATTGGCTCGCCACCCGCTGGGTCAATGCCCGACCCAACCCGAAATCAAACAATCCAAAATACCCGATGGCCGTCCACACCAAGGTCAACAACCCAAACCGCGAATACCCCAACCCTTCCATCACTGTGGGAATGGTCATTACACCCAACAGGAGGGGCAGCCCAGTCCCAAGGAGGGACCAGATAAACGATTTCGACAACGCAGTGGTTGGCATGGCAACCACGGGTGTTATTTTAAGATTTGACTGATGACAAAGACCATCGAAGACAACGTTGAAGCCATCACCGAATACATCGTCACACGCTCAGTGGCCGTCATGGGATAAGGCTTGTTGTCTTCCTGGCTTTGAGAAGGCACAATGATTTGACAACCCGGTTTCACCTTGGGTTGTTTGTTAAAAATCCCCAACGGATGGCGGGTATTGGCACTCCGACCGTTCTGATACACCACAAAGACATTGCGCAATTTCGCCGTTTCCGTAGCACCCCCGGCCATATCAATGTATTCCTTCATGCTCAATTGCTTATCAAACATGATCACATTGGGATTGTACACCTCCCCCAAAATGCGCACCGTGGATTCTATGGTGGGAATGATGAACCGGTCTCCGGGTTGCAAGTAAAATGATTTGGCCGTTACCTCAAACTTCCGGTTGCCGCCCCCAATCACAATGGTATCATAGGCAAAGCTGTCTTGGAAAATTTCGCCCGATTTTTTTAAGGTGGCCGCATCCTCGACGTATAATTCATTCAATACCTTGGCCTTCAAGCGTTCGGCGACTTTTGCTGATAACTCCGTTCTTCGCTGACGGATGATTAAACTGCCTTCCACACTGCCATACACCGTACTACCACCGGCTTGGGTATAAATATCATACAACGTCTGTTTTCGGGAAGACATGGGATACACCCCCGGCACCTTGAATTCCCCTTCACAACTCACGTAAACCTGATCACGGTAATACGGATTGCGGCTCACGGTCACCACATCTCCGGGTTGCAACAAATAATTGTTCAATTCGGCATCATTCCAAAAATCTCGGCGGGCACTCAATACACTAACCACAGCCAACAAACTCTCGTCTTCTACCTTTCGCGACACGATGACTGTGCTGGTCAAGGCCTCCGGTTCAAACCCACCCGCCAAAAACAGAACCTTGGCCACCGACAACCCCGTACCAAAATCAAATCCCCCTTGGTGATTGACATCCCCAAAGACAAAGACTTGGTCTTTCACATTCATTTCCAGGCTATCCCCCACCAAAATTAGGTCGTTCTCTTGCAAGGCCACAGACACTTGTCCATTGAGAATGGACGACAGCGAATACCCCATGTATTCTCGCTGTCCACCCCGGGGATCTCGGTACAGCAGCACATAGGAACGCACCGCATTGGGTTTGAGGCCTCCGGCGTTTTCAATGGCTTGTTTCAGGTCGATGCCCGCTGCCATGGAATAATAGCCGGGACGTTCCACAGCCCCATCCACTTTGATGCGGTTCTTGAACCGATCCGCAATGGACGATACCGTCACAATTTCTGAGCCCTTGAGTTCAAAGGTACCCAAATCGGCCGACCGCACTGAAAACAATTCTTTTTCCGTGCCCCCATAACGCAATACCTCTACCACATCGCGGTAGGCGACCTCGGTGAACCCACCCGCATAACCCAAGGCGTCTTGCAACTGTTCTGTGGGCAACAATTCAAACACCGCAGGGGTTTTCACCTCCCCCCGCAACCGCACGCGGCGATCGTAATAGGGGATGAAGACAATGTCGTTGTCTTGCAGGGTTATGTCGGAAACGCGGGAACCGCGCGACAAAAATTCATACAAATCAATCACCCGCACGGTCTTGCCATTGCGGATGACATGGATGTTGCGGTAACTGCGATTCAGGCCCGGTCCGCCAGCGGCAAACAGCGCATGAAAGGCGGTGCCCAACGAGGGCAAATAGTATGCGCCGGATTGTTTGGCGCCCCAGACCATGACTTGGATGGTGCGGAATTCGGTAATCTGTATTTTGAGATGACTTTCCCCGGTACCCAGAGAGGCAAACCCATACTTTTTCAATTGGTTGGCCAAGGCACGCTCGGCTTCGGAAAGGGTCAATCCACTGAGGGTGATTTTCCCGCCATAAGGGATCACCACGGTGCCGTTGTTGGCGATGGTGACATTCATGGTTTGTTCTTGGAGGCCGTAAATGCGGATCAACAAACGATCATTGGGACCCAATATATAACTGGCCGTGGGGGCCAAATTCAAACTGGGGGCAAACCCCAAATTGTTGTTCTCAAAGAGCTCTTGTCCGTAAATGGCCACCGTGCTTTGCAACACATTTTCGGTAACCCCATTTTTGTGGGTTTTTGCGGTATCACTTGTTTTGGTGGGTTCCAGTGTTTCAGTTTGATTGCGTTTGAACTCATCCACATTCAACCCCCGGGCCCGGGCCATCGCCTCCAAATCCGCTTCGTTAAAGCCTTGGCGTTTGGCATTGCGCAACACCTCTTCGCGCTGGGCGGTAGTCAACTCTTTCACATTGATGTTACTCAGGTCTTTGCCCAACCAACCCTGGGCACCCAAAGACTGGGTTAACATGGCCATACAGCAGATGGCGAAACGAATGATTTTAAACATGCTGAGTCAAAATTACAACAATTCCCAAACCTGGGATTATTTTTTCAATACCACCGCCAAACTCTTCCAAAGAATTTGAATGTCTAACCACAAACTGGCCGTTTGGATGTATTCGAGATCATGCACCAATTTTTCCTGGTGGTCATCGATGGTGGCATCCGGGTTGTGGATCTGGGCCAAGCCGGTGATGCCGGGTTTCACGGCGTGACGGGCATCGTAGGCCGGGAATTTCTTTTTGCATTGATCCACAAATTCCATTTGCTCGGGCCTGGGACCCACCCAACTCATGTCGCCCTTGAAAATACGCCAAATCTGCGGAAGCTCTTTAATGCGAGTTGATCTCATAAAATGATCTACAATCGGTATCACAGTATCATTGTAGGTTCACCTAATGAAGACGGGTGATCCAAACTTATAATTGAAAATATGAATTAAGTACTAATTTATTATTGTGTCTATCATTTTTTGTTTCAACATTTCCGGATGAAACTTATTCTTTGCGTAATTCAAGTTATTCTCTCCTATAATATTGATTTCATCCCAACTCTTAGAGAATAGTCCTAAAATTTTATCAACTAGAAGCTCTGATTCGCCGTGCCGGACATTTATATTACCCGGCAATTCGATTAACATATCTGAAACATGTGATTTCTCTGGTCCGATATACAAGATTGGTTTGCCTATGTACATTGCCCCATAAACTTTATTTGGATGAGTATATCCAACAAGTTCATCACCTAAAATAACAACCTGAATATCAGATGATCCTAATGAAATATGAATATTCTCTCTTGGTTGAAATGGTAATTGCACAATATTCTCCAGATGGTAATTCAACTTGAATGCTGTGACATCTTTTTTCCGCACTCCTCCACCGATAAAAACAAACAAAAAGCGTGAATCGTTCTTTAACATAAGTGCAGCCTCAAGTAAAGTGTCAAGTTTATGTACATATGCATGATTGCCAGAATACATAATAACCACCTTATCGCTGAATGAATTCTCTATTCTGAAAGGATTAGTTAATCTATGTTCTTGATATACTGTTTCCATTACTGGCCAAACTGCAATTGTCTTCACAGAATTACTTTTCGCGCCTCGAGATTCAAGGTATGAAGTCATGAATCGATCTAATGAAATGATAACATCCGAATTTCGAATAGTGTAGTTACCTAATGTAGTAAAAAACTGAGCTAAAATGGTCTCCTTTTTTATTAGCCCTGTTGCAATAGATAATTCCGGTTGAAGATCCATCACCCAATAAATGAATTTGATTCTTTTTATTTTTGAAACCCACACACCAATTAATGAAAGTAGTGGAGGTACAGTTGTTCCTAACATCATGTCATAAACATTCTTTTTGAGAAATAACAACTTAATCGAAATGAAAAAATAAAAAGTCAAAAAGTCAAAAAGCCGTGCAATGTTATTACCTTTTCCAAATGATGATTGCCAAAGCCGTCTGATTGTTATCCCTTGATAATTTCCAAACGATTCGTACTGTTGTGTTTTTTCTTCATAAGGATACCGGCTGGTATATACCGTTACTTCGTGGCCATCTTGAACTAATTTTTTAGCCAGGTCAGTAAGATGTTGAGAAACTGAAACTGTATCAGGATGAAAAACTTGGGTAATTATTAAAATCCTCATTGTTTTATTAGATACCAGTAAATCATTTAAATAAGTGTTATTGAAAACATCTGTCCAAAATAAATTTTTTTCGCTTTGGCGAATGTGGGACCTACGTGATACTTTTCGGTTTCCGAAACAAGACAAAAAGCGTATGACAAAAATAACTCTACTTGTCCGAATAATTCAACTGTTAACAGCAGAAAAATTCAAAAAAATGGCAGATGCATTCGAATCTAACACATATAGCAAAGGCATCGATTCATGGTTGCAATTGGTTACCCTGCTTTTTACCAACTATAACATTCACTGAATCCTAGACCAGATGTTTAGTTAAAAAAACACTAAATTCGAGTAAATGACATGACTAAAAAACCCCGACGCAAATTCATCCCTGAATTCAAGGCAAAAGTTGCATTAGTATCAGCCAAAGTCCATCTCACAGTGGCAAAGATGTCGCAGAAATATTGACTTGGAGTCACTAACTTTTTAGTCCAACAACCGGGAAGTATTATTTTAACACCGGCAAAAAATTGTCTCGTTTGTTTTTCACATTCTGATATCTTTTTTAAGAAATACTTAAATACCCAAAAGATCTACAATGTGTGGCTTCTCAGTTGCTCTGAAATCCAAGCGTAGGTTATTCTCATTCCATCAATTAGGGGCATTGACACTTCCCAACCAATCTTCTCTCGAAATAACTTGTTATCAGAATTTCTACCCCTAACGCCTGTGGGGCAATTAAACCCATATTTATCAAAAAATTCCTGCCCTCCCAAATTCATTATGGATATATTCTTACCTGAAATATCTATGGCCAATTGTGCAAGCTGATTTAATGTCACCATTTCCTCTGATCCAATGTTGACAGGACCAGTAAAATCTGATTTCATTAATCTTCGCACAGCTTCCACACAATCACTAACATAAAGGAAACTGCGAGTCTGAAATCCGTCACCCCAAACTTCTACTGAGCCCCCGTCTCCTTGTTCAGCCACTTTTCTGCACATAGCGGCTGGCGCTTTCTCCTTTCCATCTTTCCATGTGCCTTGTGGGCCAAATATGTTGTGGAATCGGGCAATTCTCACATCCAACTTATAATTTCGGTTGTACGCTAAAAATAATCGTTCACTAAATAACTTTTCCCAACCGTACTCAGAATCTGGATTTGCTGGGTATGCAGACGATTCTTCACAATTTGGGTTGTTAGGATCTAGTTGATTATGCTCTGGATACATACACGCAGAGGAGGAATAAAAAACTTTCTTCACCTTCTTTTTCACACATTCACGAGCAACATTTAAATTAATCATTGCTGAACCGTGCATTACATTTGCATCATTGTTTCCGGTAAATATATATCCCGCTCCACCCATGTCCGCCGCAAGCTGATAAAGTTCGTCACATTCTTCAGAAATCACCAATTCCACAGCTCTTGGATCAGTTAAATCACATTTTATGAATTCATTGCAGATATCCGCATGTTCAAAATAATCATGATGTTTAATATCAGCAATTCTGACATGATAACCTTCGTCCATTAATTTCTTACTGAGGTGGCCACCAATAAAACCACCTCCACCTAGAACTATTGCTTTTTTCATAATTTAATTATATTTCTTGTCTTTATCAATGCTGCCGGAATACCTGAGTAGATGCTGTTTGACTCCAAATCATGCTTGGCTACAGATCCCGCGGCTAAAACTGAATTTAATTTACAGTTTATACCAGGCAAGACAACTGACTTGGCACAAATCCAAACTCCATCATCGATTAGAATTGGTTTTAATATTAAATCAAAAGATATGGAATTCAAATTGTGACTTCCTGTTAAGAGATAGGCACCCTGAGATATACAGACATTATTTCCTAAAGTCACCCAATCTAAATTATCAATCCATACATGTTCGCCAATCCAAACATTATTACCCAACTTTAGTTTCCATGGAAATTTAAGCTTTATTTTCGGTTTTAATACACATCCTTCACCTATTTGTGCACCATATAATTTTAAAATTAGAATTTTCATTTTCGAATAGGGGAAATACCCATTTTCAAATAAGATTAAACTCACAAAATACCATGAAATAAACCTGAAATTAACCAACTCAGAGCGCAAATTAGGTTTATATGTGCTTAAGTCAATCATTGTACTTAAAGTATTAACAACATATTTTTATGTGCCGCCGATTTCATTAGAGCGCGCAACAAACAAAACTAAGTGATTTTTTTTGAATTTGCAAAAGCGATATATTTGTTTTTGTAAAACAGTTTTTTATTTAGTTTCTCGTCTGTATTTTAAATTTCCTGTATTTCCTGTATACTATTGATCTCCTGTATTACATTTTTTTTAGTGATGTTAAGTATAAAATCAATATTTTCGTGAGACACAATTGTATGCAGATTTATTAATTAACATTGTTGACTACACAACAAATTTTTTGTTTAGGAAATTCAATTCTGATTTCCATTTAAATTTAAAGGGGATAGATATTTTGTGATATAATTTATCACCTTTTCAGTTCGCCTATTTCTGGTTTCGCAATTAAGATGGTAATTTGCATCGTAAAACTCTTCTTCACAGTAAACATTGGAAACTATTGAATCGATATAATTTAACTGACTTTCACAAATAACAATTTGTAATTTATCAAATTCTTTTTTATGTTTTTCATATACTCTTTTTTGTGTTGGCGGAAACAATAATACGCATTTTGATTTGGATATGTATTCAAATTTCTTTATAAATATTTCCAAATTGAAATTAGTCAAATTTACAGTATAGTTTTCAGCACCTTTAGGTCTTAACCCACAATGAGAAATTACATCCCCATTTTTGTTGATACAATCAAATGTATATGGAATCGGGTTTGGTAGGGAAATTATTTTTCTTCTCAGTCCTGCGTAAAACGGGAAGCTATGCGATTTGTTGGTTAATTCCAAATATTCAGTGTTTAATTGGAGATCTTGAAGAGTTGCTGTGTCAAAAAAGTCGGGATTTTCGTAAAAATTCCATTCAGGTGAAAATACCACTATATCACCTGGACTAGTACAATGCAGTATGAAGTCTTGATAATCAATTAAGCCAAAGCCTGCATGATGACCTAGATTTATTGTTGTGATTTTCGTAGCTTTTTGAATTTGTTCAGCAGATAGCCCCCAACCTACAGAGGAGCCGCCAATTAATAATATTTTTGATTTACTTTTATTAGCTTGTAGTATTTTCAGTTTTTCAACCATAGCAGAGTTATAATTTTTCTTTATCGGCGATAATGAAATAATTATTAGCACGGACATTGCTGCAAAAGTAAATAAAATAATAGTCTTTAGTAAAAACAACTTCATTAAAATTGAAAATAAATAAAAGAAGTGGGTTTTGTATCAAGATTAGTTAGTAACTCCACAATTAATAATATACTTGCTGTAAAGTATACTAGGTATCTACCAAATACATTCCTGGGCATTTCTAGTAATCTCTCATTCCGTCTAAAATACCAATCTACCATCACCAGTGGAATAATATAAAGGAAAACTTTTTTTCCTTTGACAAGAAAATTTGGGTTTATAACTTGACTAGGATTATTATAAAAACTACTCGCAATTTTTTCAACATACCCAATTGTATCACTAATGTTAGCAGTCCTAAAAAATAACCACGCAAATGTGATGAAACTGAATGTCGCTAACATCTGGCATAGTTCTTTCAAGTTAGGAATTGTATGATTTTGGGCTACCACATCAGAGACGTGTTTACGGTTTCGATTGAGTAATTGCAGGGGTAAGAATCCACAGGCATGTATGAAGCCCCAAACCATGAAGTTCCAACTGGCACCGTGCCAAAATCCACTTACCAAGAAGATGATAAACGTGTTGCGTATAGCCTTGTATTTGCCATTTTTTGAACCACCCAACGGAATGTACAAATAATCACGGAACCAAGAGGAAAGTGATATGTGCCAGCGTCTCCAAAATTCAGCGACATCTCTTGAGAAGTAAGGGAATTTAAAGTTACTTAACAGTTCAAATCCAAACAGTTTGGCAGTACCTAAAGCAATATCAGAATACCCAGAGAAGTCTCCGTAGATTTGGAAACTAAATGCGATAGCACCAACAATAAGTGTTACTCCGTTAAGGTCATGGTAATTTTGGAATATTTCATCAACAATGCCCGCCAAGGAATCAGCAATAACCATTTTTTTAAACATCCCCCATAGAATTAACCTACATCCTCCAACAGCTTGATCATATTTGAAAGTACGAGGTTTTTGAACTTGAGGTAATAAATGGCTAGCGCGTTCAATTGGCCCAGCAACCAACAAAGGGAAAAAACTGACAAAAACCGCGTAATCCACAAAATTGCGAACTGGTTTTTGATGGCCCCTGTAGATGTCGAAAACGTAAGACATCCCATGGAAAGTGTAAAACGAGATACCTATAGGTAGAGCTACTTGCAGAAGAACAGGGTTGGTATGTAAACCCAAGAGTTCAAATCCTCTTTGGAACTGAACTGCAAAGAAGTTATAATATTTGAATACTCCGAGAATACCGAGGTTATTGATAATACTTAACCACAGAAAGAGTTTGGCTTTCTTGCGATTCGGAGAGGCAACCCAAAACCCGTAGGCGTAATCCAATGCCGTGCTAAGCATAAGCAAGCCCATAAACTCCCAACTCCACCACCCATAGAAGAAATAACTGGCGACCAATACCAATCCATTTTGCCAGCTCAGTTCTTTATTGAAAACAAACCAATACAGTATGAATACTGATGGCAGAAAAATAAAAAATTCGAGAGTATTAAATAACATAAGTTACAACTACATCATTGAAAAAACATTTAACCTACGCTTAATTATACATTAATTTTTTATTGTAACAACTTGACACTTTCTGTTTTTACATCAAAATATCGGCCTAATTGTTTAAATCAAATTTGCTAGATCAGGATTTATTTCGTCTTTTTCCAAAATATTATACAATTTGGATAATTTGGAAGCGGAATTCTCCCAGGTGTAATGATTAGCTACCAATTTTCTACCATTTTCACCCATTTCACTTATTCGAGCCATATCCATATTACAAAACAACTCTAATCCCTGCATTATACTGTCAATTGTTGGTTTAATCTCTATTGCACAATCATTTTGAAATCCTTCATTTAGGTTGCATTCCGCAGTCATTAAAACCGGAAGACCGTGTGCCCAAGCTTCCAATACCGCCATCGGCAATCCTTCGCTGAATGAAGGTAAAATAAAAACTGTACATGAATTTAACAAATCCTCCTTAGCACTACCAAAAATGCTATTTTCAACAATGATGTGCTTTTTAACATTTACACACTGCGCATTTCTCATTTGTATTTTTTGAGTGTAATCCATTTCATCTGGACCAACTATGTATAAACACCAATCATTCGTATTCGCTTTGAACCATGCTTCAATTAAATTATCTATACCCTTTTTAGAATGCAATCTACCCAAAAATAAAAACCTTTTTTGATTCGCCGTCCTATTGGCCATATTCATAGAAAGCTCAACACCATTTGGAATTATAATACAGCGTGCATCTCGAGCGATTTTCTGAATATCAAGAACCTCCTTCAAGTTGAGCGCATGAATGAAGTCACTCCTGATCAAATTTCTTTTTTCAAAAAGAAATAAGACTAATCGCTTTTTCCAATAACTCGTATTCAGAGCATATGGTTCTAACATACCATGAGTTGAATATATAATTCTTACCCTGGGGTTGAGAGTTCTAACTACACTTACTACAAATGAAGGAAACAACCACATGGAATGTATATGCAAAATATACTTCTTTTTACCTAATTTCAAAAAATCAAATAACAATCTTAGAGAGAAGTAGAAATTGTTCCACCTTCTATATAGACGCAAAGGAATTGATAAATCTTTAATATCAACATCAGACATATTGTCGCGATAACCAAATAATCTAACATTGAATTCTCCAGAATAATTTTTATCCAACGTCTTATAAAGTTTACTCACAACGGTAAAAACACCACCGCCATTTCTGGACAAAGTTGTCGTCAACACAATCACATCAATCATAGTTAGTACATTAAAGAGGAATTAAACACATAATCAACAGTATCAAACATATTTCCAATTGCTTAATGTGCAAAAAAAGAATATATTAATTGAGTATTTGGATAAATTAATTTTACTTTTAATCAAAATCAACAAAAGCAACCTGCGCCTCAGTGAATTTGGCTCTTTAGGTTGTAAGAATCTAGTTTTTTCAGTTTTTTGTTACACTAGAAACTGTTGTCTAGATCATTGCGATTTTTCATTAATTGGGTAATTTCAAAAGAGCTACTATATTTTGAAATGCATAAATCTCGCAAGTTTTGATTTTGTAGCACTCTATTTTCAATAAATTACCACCGGGCAGTATCCGGAATAAATCATAATGTTCTAAATAGTCCCAAAAATCTTTAAATCTAACATTACTGATGATATTCATTTCATTAAATTCGAAATGAATTGCCTTTATTTTTTTATTTTTTATACTATCTGCACAACCCAGTAAAACATCATATTCATTCCCTTCAGTATCAATTTTTAACAAATCTACAACATCTAAATTCTCATTAAAGATAACACTATCCAATTGCACAACTTCAACAGTATGGGAGATAGCGCTCCCTCCGTAGATATCCGTGATTACATTTTGAAACAATGATGCCTGTTCACTTCCATCCTTTGACTCAAAATCGTATAACTCCTTTGAATCTTCTCTACTCCCAACAGCTTGATTAAACAATTTTATATTCGTATTAATTGTGTTTTTAGTTAGAATTCCAAAGGTTTTGGGGTGTGGCTCAAAAGCATAGATTATACTCGTAAGGTTGGATTCTTGTACAAAAGCGCAGTAACTACCCTTATTGGCACCGACATCAATGATTACTGGTTTTGTCTTACCTTTTAAGTATTTTTTCAGCCAATGTTTTTCCCCTGTAAGATAATCATTTTGGGAATTTAAAATGCCTAAACCTCTTAAACTTAAGTGAAATAAATATTCATTGAACAGGCGAAATTCCCTCCTTGCAAAAAACAGTGCGTAAATTTTTGCAATAAATTCTAAAGTTTTTTTTAACATTTATTTATTAATTATATCCGAACATTACTACGATTAGGGTATCCAAAGAATCTCAAATTTAATTCTTTTTACGGATCTTTTGAGTACTTATTTTCCCCATTAATTTGGATTAAAGAAATTTAAAGGTGAATCTGCATATTAAAGATAATATAGGGAAATATATTTAATGCGCTATCCCCTTTTTGTTAATCACTAAAATCAACGTTTTTATTAAAATATAAATGCGCAACGTAATCGACTTATTTCGGTTATAATATCGTTCACATGCGACCTTCCTCTTTAAAGATATTAAATCCCTACCATTTATTTGAGCTAAACCAGTAATTCCAGGTTTACAATGAACCCCGTTATTTTTCCTTAATTCAATTAATCCAAATTCAGTTAACATTATTGGACGAGGTCCAATGAATTGCATATCACCATTTATGATACACAACAAATTCAATAATTCATCAGCACTTGTATTTCTTAAAATGCTACCCCAAGGTGTAATAAAATCTTTCGCATTTTTAAATTCATCTGTCGGAATATTGGGCGCTTGCTTAATCATTGTTCTTATTTTGTAGAACTTAAAAGTACTCTGACCACAAATGGTTCTTTCTTGCACAAAAATTGGGTTACATTTAAAAATGCAAGCAGTTATAATCAATAGTATAAGTAATACTGGTGACAACAATACAAATAATAATAAGGCAATAATTCTATCTAACATCTTATCAATTTATTTAAAATAATACTTTACCACTAACTACCTAAACGTTCTTGAAGCACAACAAATATTATTGTCTTCACTGATCTTAATTGTTGCACAGCTCAGTTACTCCATTTTAATCTCTCGTTCACCTCAGTAAATAAGTTCAATTGGATATTCTTAGACTCCAAATGGCTGTTTTTTAGAAAGGTTTGTTCGGCCATATTGTTTGGTCAAATTAAGTGATTTTTTAATTCAACTTCTAGTCAAGAATTCCGAAAGTATTACAGAGTTGATTTAAATATACGCATTCGCCTTGTTTTATAAAACAGGAGGTAGACAGTGGTACTGTCTTCAACAAGGCGGTTAAAAATGTGTTTGGGACAGAACCTAATTTAGATTTTGAAAAGTTTATCTAGTGCAACAGATAAATTACAAGCCCAACTTTCTAGTGAAAATGAAAAAAGAACTCTGTCTGCATCCTCTTTTATTTTTTCTAAATCACTGAAAGACATAGAATTAACAAGTTCTATATAGCTGTTTAAATTAACTATTTCATTTCCTCCATAAAGGATAAAGCAACCAAGGTATCTGTGAAAGTCAGGGGCCGAACCAACATTCCAACTAATTATTATCGGCTTACCTGCTGCAACTGCCTCATTAACAACTAAACCCCAGGGCTCAAATGTACTCAACAATATTAATCCACGGGATCGTTGAATTAAATCCCGTATCTCACTTTGTTGTCTCCATTCAATTAATGTTACATTAGGTGACATTAGTCTTTCCATTTCAAATTTCAAAGGCCCGCCTCCTACAATGATTAACTTTTGATCCTGAAATTTCTTAAAATAGTCTAGTAAGAATAATATATTCTTGTCTGAATGAAACCTAGCCACACAAATGTAATATTCTCCTTTGAAGACGATATTATTGTTGAAATAATCATTATCGATAACACTGTAACCTGAAATAACTTTATCGCACGGCACGCCAAGATGAATTAGGTAATTTCTTGCTCGAGAACCGGAAGCATAAAATATATCGACACCCTTATAAATGAAATTTTTAAACCATTCTTTTATCGGCGCCCTTTCGTACCAAGATTCATAAAACAAAACAATCTTTATAGATAGAACTTTTGACAGCAAATAGAAAATAAGGTAATCGAATTTTGCAATTCCTGGTAAGCATACAATATTAATCTTTTTCTCTGAAACAATTTTTAAAAAAATATTTAACCGGTTAAATAAATCAAAATCATCGACTGATTTTCTGCTCAAAAAAAAATGATTCTCTTGCTTCTTTTTTTCCCAACCATACAAATTATCACTACTACCATAATCCGCTGTATATACATTGAATGAATTCATCTCTCGTAATCTTTTTGCACGCGACCAATGATAATCACCGAAGCGGTCATGTAAAATTAACACATTTTTCATTCTTTCAATTTAATGCTCTTGTAAGATTTCGTTTGTAATTTTCTAAATTATACACCTTTGATAACTTCAAACTTTCAAAACTATGATTTTTCAACATGAGTCGATCATAATTATACCGATTTAACGCATACAATAGTGATTCAACAGATCCTGTTTCTACTAGTAAACCATTGATTTCATTTATCATTGTGCTACCAGTGTTGTATGTACAGATAATGGGCATGCTATAACTCATAGCCTCAAAAATAACAGTTGCGCTCCCCTCTACAAGCGATGGCAGGACAAAAACATCAGAAGACTTATAAAATGAAACAACATCAGAAAAGGATTTTCGTCCCAATAAGAAAACATTTTTTTGATTGTTGTATTCAGCTAGCAATTTTTTATTTATCTCGCCAATAAAATAAAAATCCATATCTGGACACAACCTGGCAGCACTTAATATTAGATCAGCACCTTTCCTGAATCCTACTTCACCAACGAAAAGAAATTTGAGCCTACCATTATTTTGCTTAATTGGTGCGGTAATATTGTCATTTTCAAAACCATATGGCACCAAAAATAATTTATTTACTATTTCAACATTTAAACAATCTAGCACAAATGAACTGGGGACTATTACTTTGCTCGCAATACTAAGCTCTTTTTTTTCTCTATGAATCATAACGTCGTTCGATTTCCGTTTTTCTGTTCGTTTTTCAACAGAAAACCCGTGATGTCTCCGCAATATGTCGAGTTCCACCTCCCTCGGTGCGATACATTGTTCCAAAACAAGACAAACACTAGTATTTTGAAACTTTTCAAATACTTCCAGTGCTGCACCATTGAAAGCGTATATCAAGTCGACATTATCAGGTATTTTTTTCAAAGCTCGTTTACAAAACAATTTACCAACTATGGTAAAGCCTTTATAAGGATCGTTTCGATAAATTATTCTTGTAAACCAAATTACTAAAGATAAAAAATAATCAATTTCTAATTTACAATTAAAGTCAATTAACCGCGACCGTAAATTTTTCGGCAAAAAGATTTGCATTAAATTAACAAAAGAGGATTCTGCTTTTACCTTATACGCAAAGTCTGTTATCAATGTGACTTTGTTACCACTCTCGCTCAATATGCGCGGAACAGCGTAATGCATCCTTCTGCCTAGTTGTAAAACTACAATATTCTTCACAGTGATTTGAATCAGATGAAATAAGTATTTTCAGAAAATATTTTTATAATTTGAACATCGAACCGGAAAGTTAAATCATAAAAATAATCACACCGTCCACTTTCTATTTCCTGAATAAAAACCCACTAAACATTAAACAAAATAACATCTCCAAAAATTTTCCCACTATGGCAGGTGAACCATGACTCAAACTCAACAATACAGCCGGTGTTGCATACAATAGAATCACTTTAAAGACTATGTAACTACGTAGTTTGGTAAATAACGGCCAATATGCCATGAAATAAATCAAAAAAATAAAGATAAAACCCACATAACCCATGGCATAATAAGCATCTCCGAAAATTGTCAAAGTAGAACCCGTTGTTCGATCAATCGGCGGTGTATATTTCAAACCTGCGAGTAAAAAATTTTTTAATTCATCACCAACAAATTGTTGCGGAATTGTTGTAAAAACAAAAAAGTACCAAATTTGTGAACCCCACGTAAAGTCATTAAATCCAGTAGTATCTACAAGTCTCACAAAATTACCAAAGTCCGAAAATAACAACCTGTCAATCTCTGTACTGTATATCACCAAATCACTAATAGTATTCATTTCTCCCACAATGAAACCATTGTTCATAGATCCAAGAACAAACCTGATTTCACCAGTATACTTGTTTAATAAAAAACCGCATACAGCAAAAATAAAGAAAAAGACAAATTTAAATTTCCTGTGCACCATTACTGCATTTATCAGATGTAAAAAAATGAAGAACGAAACCAACTCCTCACGTCTGAATCTAATGAGAGATGTGTACAAATAGAATAAAATAATCATCAAAATGAATAATTTGATGTAAAACCTATCCGATGAAATAAATAATAGAATACCATAAAATATTCCTAAAATTCGAAGTTTTGAAAATAGAAAAAATATAGTTATTGAACCTGACCAACTCGATCCCTCGGCTTCTAAATCATAGGCCGAATAAATATAGATGTACGCAAACCAACCTACGAAAGAAGTAACTATAAACGCATAATAATACGATCGAAAATTCTCTTTGACATATAATTTATCACAGACTAGTGGATTCAACCAAGAAGTAATTTTCTCAAGACTAAGCGTCAACAACAAAAGTGAAATAACCAAATAGAGTAAAACCGAATTTGATATAAAGCTTCTTGAATACAAATCCCAAAAATCTTCAGCATATAGCGATATGATTAGTAATGAAGCCAAACCATGTAAACAAACTGATGTTTTATGACTCCGCAGAAGTTCATAAATGTTTCTAATTAAAATGATTATGATGAATGAGAGAAGTAAATTTCCCATTACAATTTGATTGAAGACCTCGATTTAATTAGCCCAATGAAAAAAAAGACAAATTCCAAAACTGCAAACGCTATACACAGAGTGTAGAAGTCGCTCACAAAATTAACTGTCACAATACAAAATAATAGAAAGAAAAAAACAGTTGGAATTAAAACAATTTGAATTTTATTTAATATCGCGAGATAATTAAAACAGTAAGATCGCAAAACATATGGGAAGACTAACAATAAAACAACTCCAATATCAATTGTTTCGAAATAAATACCATGGGAAAAATGTGACTCATTGAGGTAAGGCAATAGTAAATAAGTCAAAACTGAAAATAAACCCAAACTAGATAGACTGAGCAAGTGATATTCTCTACTAATTCTTGTTTCCTTGGAACGATCTCCTGCAGTGATACCGTTAGAAAGAGCCTCTGAAGAGAATGCCAAAAATAATCCCATCGGAAATTTGAAAGCATTCACCACATAGCGAATAACCGCGAACTTCAGTGTCATTAACGGAAAGAATCTTGAAATAACCACTGTCATACCATTGACCGACCAACCGTTTATCAAACAGTTGAACAAATGTCCCGCTGCTTTACTTTTGACATTCTTTACAAAATCTACTATTCCAGTAATCCTATAATTTATTTTGAAAGTAATTATACATTTCTTCAAATAAATTATGTATAAAACACTAAATATTATGTTACTAATGGCGATTGTCAAAAATAAATCGCTTGGTCTGCAGCCGTGTCTCACTGATGCAAAACTTATCATGAAATTACCAACCAAATATATAATATTTGCATTGTGGAAAATATTTATACGGTTTAATTGACGCAATAAACAACTCGAACCCAAGAAAAACTGATAAACCACTACAGGTATTGAAATAAGAAAAGCATCTATTAGTTGAGAATTTCCATCTCCTGAGACACGAGCCATCGCGTACGCTCCCAACACAATAAAATAACTACATATTGAGTAAAAAAATGAGGATGTAAATAAAGTAGCGGACTCTTGATATTTCCCTTCACCCACAAGCAAATTATATTCATTCGTCATAAACCCAATTATCCCAAAATCAAATATTGAAAAAATTAATAGCACCTCACTGGTATGAACAATATATTCGGAGATCTCAAAGCTAGTCCAATAAGATAAAAGTATAGGAAAGAGTAAAAAATTGGACGCAGCCCCGACAAATCGTGAAAGGGCAAAAGAAATACTATTGAAAATTATCAATTATTATCAACTTAAATAAAAAGAGATGTAGATTTTTAACAACTCGAAATTACCTCGCAGTAAGTACTTATCATGTTTCCATTCGTTTTCTTTCTTAATCCAATTTTTACGGAGTATGTATTTTAGTATTGACGGTGTTAACAATCGCATTACATAATACTTAAATCGATAGGTTTTAGAAATATCATTAGTGTGTTTACAAACAAGTGGAAAAATGTCGCAAGCCGAATAAACGAGTTGTTTCCTGTGCCAATTTCTTAAATTTTGATTTTCATATACTATTTTTTCTTGCACGTACAAAATTTTCATTCCGGAGGCTATACAGAGTAAAAATAAATTAAAATGTGGATAAACAGTTTCGTTTATTGATTTTACTAATTGATTTGCAAATTTTCGATCGAAAATCAAATTACCCAGAAATGTAGTGTGAAAAAGCCCAACTTCTTTGAAAATACGAATATGTTCTACTTTAGATTTAGTAATCTCCTCAATTTTTGCTCCTAAAACAGCTAGGCTAGGATTATTAATTTGTAATTTCTTGAGTATATTTTCAATTTCAATAAAATTATAATAATCATCATCACCGATAACTAAGACATAGTCATTTTGAGCTAAATTCAAAACTTGTAAGTAATTCGCGGTAAAACCAATGTTTTTCTCATTTCTCTGGTAACGTATTTTTATCGGATTGCAATCATGAATTTTCACTATTTCCTCCGTTAAAATATTATCAGAGTTATCTGAAATACAAATTTCCAGATTAATTGATTTGTTTTTACAAAATAGAACGATTTTTTCCAACAAAATTGCTATTTCGTGATGTCTATTAAATGTTGGTATACAAATACTGAGAGAAACCATTGAAAATGAAATTTGAGATAATCGCATATTGCTGCATGCGAATTTCTTAAAGTACTAGATTAAATAAATTGCGTAATTTATCAATATTTGGAACATAGCGATCAATTTTATCACTTGTGATTGGCGCGATATTCACTGGCACCTTGTATTGCCGTCCTAGTTGATTGGCTAGGTCACGGATTTCTATAGCTTCATCAGAACCTACATTAAAAATAGGACATTGCGGACTAGAGTGCAATGCGATTTTGATTAATGAATCCACAAGATCATCAGCATGCATATAGCTTCTGACAACTCGATGATTGGCTTTCACATCAATGACCTCCCCTCGCTCTGCAGCACTAATAAAGTTACCATATGCAAATTGTTGTTCTCTAGGTAAATACTTTCCATAGAATGCAAAACACCGAGCTATCGAAACGTTAAGTCCTAATGATCCCAATTTGATGATTTCATTTTCTGCATTGCGCTTACCCAAAGCATAATCTTTTTTATATTCATTCAAGTTGGATACGTCTTGAAACTGAAAATCCTCAGCCATTTTCTTCAATTTTTCAGGTTGTTGTCCGTAAACTGCGCCAGAACTGCAATATACTATTTTGGCGGTTCTGTGATATAGTTGGGCGAGTTTGAAATAATTTAAGTTGGATTGTTCGATATTTATTTTTTCGCCATTTGGATTTGTTCTATAATAAGTCGCATCGGTAGATGTCGCGGCATGTATAACAACATCTGCATATGGGAGTTCAGTTACTGTTGATACATCCATTTTGACGATTTCGATACGATGATCAATTAATTCAGGAAATTTATCTTGGAAACTCTCAATATTCCTTGCACCAACAATAATCCTTTCAATACCAAATTGGGTTAACAAATCTCGCTGAAACGAGTGCAGTATTGATTTTCCGAAGAACCCTGTACCACCTATAATTAAAAGTGACCGACTCATGTACTCTCAATTTCATTAGGCAAAAACTCTGGCTCCATTTTGTCCATTGTCTGACCAAATGCGATTTTGGGCAGTACATTAATATCGCTACGCATTTTAAACTCAAGCAATCTTGGGCCTTCCGAAGATATTAGCCAATTTGTTGCGACATCTGTACTTGAAAATTCATTCAGAGCCTTAGCATCAATTCCGTAGGCATTGGAGATAGCGCAGATATCTGGAACTGAATAGCCCCATTTCGTGCCATAATATCTTCCATCCATGTAAGAATCCTGAAATTGTCTAATCATTCCAAGGCACTCATTATTTATTACTAAGATTTTAATATTTAGATGATTGTGAAAAATATATTGAAGTTCTTGTATATTCATTTGAAAAGACCCGTCACCGACTATTACGACGACAGCCTTATCTGGGCAGGCAATTGCCGCACCTATTGCCGCAGGAATAGAAAAGCCCATTGCACCCATTCCACCAGAAGTTAGGAAACGATCTAATTCTTTAAACTCTAAAGCTTGTGCAGCCCACATTTGGTGAGACCCTACGTCTACCGTGTATATTGTTGAATTTTGATTGGCTTTTGAAATTGATTTTAAGACTTCGTAAGGACTAACTTCATTAACCTCAAGTGTTATTTCGTTCTCTATCGGAAACTCTGATTTCAGTTGATTAATTTGATTTAACCAGTTTTTATCGATATTTAATTTTGGATTAACTTGCTTGTAGGACCTAAGGAATGTCTTTACATCTGTGTTTATTATTCTATCTGCAATTATCCTATTCTCCAATTCCCCAGAATCACAATCAATTCTAATAACGTTTTTCCCTTTAAATAAACCAAGATTTGCACCTGTTTGTCGAATATCAATTCTAGAGCCCAAGAATAATATAGTATCAGCATCGGCGACACACTTATTTGCCCAACGATTTCCGTAACTGCCAATCATACCTACTCTTAGTGGATTTGCCTGTGGCAGGAGATCCACGCCATGCAACGTCAATACTACTGGAATATTAGTATTATTGATGAAATCGCGAAATTCCTGCTCACTGTTACTGCTATGAATACCATTACCTGCCCAAACTAATGGCCTCTTACTATTTTGCAAAATTTCTACTACAGCTGAAATGTCTGTAACTTCTGTACTAATATTTTCATGAAATTCACTAATTGGCACTTCAACTATTGATCTCTGCAAATTCATCGGGATATCAAGCAAAACAGGACCTGGTCTACCAGAGATAGCCGATAGATAAAGTTCCTCTAACAATTCTGGGAAATTGTGATTCTCGTTAAGCTGAATTGCCATTTTAGTAATTGGCTTTACCATTGCAACGATATCCGTTTCTTGAAACCCTAATTGCCTGATACTTGAATTCCCTTTTAGCTCAAAAGTGTTAACCTGACCAGTTACAAAAATGGCGGGTACCGAATCGTAATAGCAATCTCCTATACCCGTTATCAAATTTGTTGCTCCAGGACCGCTGGTAGCAAATGCAACTGTTGGTTTGTATCGTAATCGACCATAGGCACTGACTGCAAATGCACATGATTGCTCATGAAACAATGAATGTACCGCAGTTTTCTGATCTACGCATATTGCATCAATTAATTGAGTAATCATTCCTCCAGAGAGTTGAAATATCGAGTCTATCCCCTTTTTTTGAAGGAAATAACTCAAATATTTTGCAACGGATAAATGATTATTCATAAAGAATTATGCAATGAATTTGGCTATAGTTGTTATCATGAAATTCAAATGGGTTTCATTGAGTCCAGGCCAAACACCAAGCCAGAAGGAGTTATTCATGATTAGATCACAATTCTCAAGTGAGCCAACAATCCGTTTTTCAATATTTTGATAAGCAGGTTGTTTAAGCATATTGCCACCAAAAAACAAACGGGTTCCAATTTTATTGGCTTCTAGGTATTGCACTAAATCGTTACGATTAATCTTGCTTTCAGGCCTAATAGTTAGCATAAACCCAAACCATGATGGATCTGAATTGGGTGTTGCCACGGGTATTATGAAATGTTCTTCGAGTGGCTTCATCAAATCACACAATATTCTATGATTTTCTCTGCGTTTGGCAACAAATCGGTCTGCTTTGCGCAATTGATTTAAACCGATGGCCGCTTGGGTATCCGTCACTTTCAAGTTAAATCCAATATGGCTGTAGGTATATTTGTGATCATATCCACAAGGCAATTCACCAAGCTGCCAATCAAAACGCTTTCCACACGTATTATCTTTTCCCGTTTCACAATAACAGTCACGTCCCCAGTCCCTAAAACTCCAAGCGGGTCGAAGCAATTTCAAATTGTTCACAAGTACAGCTCCGCCTTCACCCATTGTAATATGGTGGGCAGGATAAAATGATACCGTGGCCAAATCACCAAAAGTACCCGTTTTCTGTCCATTATAAGTTGCACCCAACGAATCGCAATCATCCTCAATCAACCATAGATTATATTTCTCAGCGATTGAAGTCACTACAGCTAAGTTGAAGGGATTTCCCAGTGCATGAGCGATCATGATTGCCTTCGTTTTTGGCGAAATCGCCTCCTCCAATAAATGGACGTTGATGTTGTACGTTGGTATGTCTACATCCACAAAAACCGGAATGCACCCAAACTGTATCATCGGATTGATTGTAGTTGGAAAACCGGCTGCCACGGTGATCACTTCATCACCTGGCTTAATCGCTCTTTCCCCCAATTTTGAAGAGGTAAGTGAATAAAACGCTACTAAATTCGCACTTGAACCAGAATTTACCAACACTGATGCTTTGCTACCAAAATAAGCCGCGAATTCTTTTTCAAAATCCTTTGCATAACGCCCTGTTGTTAACCAGGCATCTAAAGTTGCATCCACTCCATGGAGGATATCGTCCACATCCAAGACTTTTCCTGTTACTGGTATGTAATCTTGCCCAGGAATAATTTCTTGGTGTATATTTTTGGCTATTACAGCACTTAGTTCTTCTCGCAAACTATCTGTTGCGATATTTTTATAATCAAATTGATTCATTGCTAATAAATAAATTAATATCGTTATCAATTAAACTCTTTGCATTCTCGGCATTTAGAAATCCGCGATACCATGCGGCTGTTCTTTTCAGCGCTTTATCCGAATTCCAGGTAGGACTCCATCCCAACTGATTCAAAGATTTAGAAATATCCAAAGTTAGAAGGCCCGCTTCGTGAGGTCTTTGAGAATTATTTTCTTCTATCACCACTTTGCTGTCTGACAATTGGGATAATACTGTTTCACAAACTTCAATAACAGTTTTGGATTCATCATTTCTAGGTCCAAAATTAAAGGCCTCACAAAATTCCGAACCCTTTTCATCCATCATTTTTGCTAACTGCAGATATCCAAACAATGGATCTAATACGTGTTGCCACGGGCGAACCGCATTGGGGTTTCTCAAAACTACATCTTCTTTGTTATGGGCCGCCCTCACAATGTCAGGAATCAATCGGTCTTCTGACCAATCCCCTCCACCAATCACGTTTCCCGCTCTCGCAGAGGCAACGTAAATGTTGGTATTGGTAAAAAATGATTTGCGATAACTGTCAATCACCAACTCCGCCGCGGCTTTACTTGAACTGTATGGATCGTATCCACCTAGCGGATCCGTCTCGCGATAGGGATACAACCATTCGTTGTTGTGATAGACTTTATCTGTTGTAATACAAACTACACAACATTTCTTCTTCAGTACTTTACAAGCTTCTAAAACATTGGCAGTGCCAATAATATTCGTAGAAAATGTTTCGATTGGATTCTTGTATGAATATCGCACCAATGGCTGTGCTGCCATGTGAAAAATATAATCTGGCTGTGTTCGTTCAATAACCGCGGTGATCTTATTTAGGTCATTCAAATCGGCAATATTCGAATCACAATTTGAGTCTAAACCCAATATGGTGTAAAGATTTGGTTTAGAATTTGGCTCCAATGAATAACCTACAACATTAACACTATTGGATGAAAGCAAGTAGGTCATCCAAGATCCTTTAAATCCAGTATGACCGGTAATTAATAATGTTTTACCGTGAAAATGATCCAGAACTTCTTGGGCTACCATTTTTTCCACGGCGCTTTGTTTGTATCCCATAACGCATTGAGATCATTCTTGTCTTTCAATGAATCCATGGGTTTCCAAAAACCATAATGTTTGTAGCCCAACAAATTTCCTGAAGTTGCCAAACTCTCCAAAGGCTCTCTTTCCCAAATTGTACTATCACCATCAATGAGGTCAAACACAGATGGCTCGCAAACAAAAAAGCCCCCATTTACCCAAGCGACATCATCGGAACTCTTTTCATTGAACCGATGAACCTGATTGGTTTCGTCGATACCCAAAACGCCAAATCTACCATCGGGCTTTATACTTGTCACAGTAGCTTGTTTACCGTGGGAATTGTGAAAGTTCAACAGGGCATTGACGTCAATATCGCTCAAGCCATCGCCATAGGTTAGCATAAATTGCTCGTTGCCAATATACGATTGAACGCGCTTGATTCGTCCGCCTGTCATGGTATCACGGCCGGTATCAACCAATGTAATTTTCCAATTGTCAGATTCGCGGTTATGTACTTCTATCTTGTTATTCTCTAAATCTATCGTTATATCACTTTGGTGTAAGAAAAGATTGGCGAAATATTCTTTAATTACATATCCTTTGTAACCAAGACAAACTACAAACTCATTGTGCCCTTGCTCCGAATAAATCTTCATGATATGCCAAAGGATTGGCTTACCCCCTATTTCAACCATGGGTTTTGGTCGGATATCGGTTTCTTCCGAGATTCTGGTTCCGAGACCGCCTGCGAGGATGACTACTTTCATATATTAACTATTTTTAATTCCGGGTATTTCAAATATAAAGACTGTTATTCTATTTGATATTTATAATTTCCAAATTTTATTTGTACAAATTGTTACCAAATAAACCCGATATATAATCTGTAAAATGCACAACAAACTGCATAACAACTATCTCGCCTTTGATCTATTATTGAGGATTTTCCAAAAAAAGACTTTGTATTTTTGTGATAATCAATGACTTAAGTTTTTACGATGATCATCAAATACTCCTCGGTGGTCTGTACAATACTAATCATTTTCTACCATTTGCCCTTGCAACCATCTGCGGACAAGCAAGAACAAAGTTGTTAGGACAAACATTAATATTGTACCGGCGATGGCGGTCGTTAGTTTGGATGTTTTCTTTTTTTCCAATGGAAACCGTGGTTGGTCGATCAATTGAATCAAGGGTTGGTCTTTGGCCATCATCGTGCGACTCAACTCCAAATTCTTGATCAATTCTCCATACATCGTAGATAACACTTGAATCTCCAACTGCTTTTTGGCCTGGGGCACTTTGGCCACACCCCTAACCAAAAATTGATTCCCGTCCACCTCAGAGGCTACACCATACATGGCACGCCCCAAAGCCTGTTTTACACTATCCACCTTGTGCTCCAACATCCGAACATTTTTTCGCATTTGACCGGTCTTGGTCTCCACGTAAAATTCTGTCACATTTTGGGTGAGTATCTGTGTGAAATTCTTAGCGAACCATGGATCTTCTCCTGTGAAAGATACTGAAACGATCGCCAATTTTTTATCCAATTTGGCCACCTGCAAATTCGTCTTGGTTAAATCGGCTGATACTTTGGCCAAAAAGGAATCTTGGGCCAACGTGAAATTTCTCTTTTCCACCACCGAAGCGTCAAAATTCACCGGCTCTGGATCTAAGGGTTTCCTGGGTTCGCGTTTGTTGAGTTTATTGAAATCAATGTATTGATTCACCAGCAATTTGGGCTTGCCCATAGAATCTACATTTGTCAACAAGGTCTTTTCTATCAATAACCGACTCTTCATCAACTCTAATAGGTTGTCGCCACTGAAAGCCCCCGCAGAACCGCCACCCATCAAATCTAATCCGAACTGTGACGCAATGGAACTAATACCGCCCATTTTGTCTCCCCCTTCGGCCAATGCAAATGTCAGTTTGGCGGTATATTTGGGTTTCTGGAACTTGGCATACACATAACCGCCGATGCCCCCTAACAAAGAGATCAACAACAATTTCCACCATTGGGTCTTCAAATAACCTATTAAAGAACCTGCTTTTTGGATCAGTTCCTTCAAAGAGATTTCATCTGTATCCTGTAATTGATCGTTCATGTAATTATGTTTTTATCAACGCCCACAATGTTGCAAAGCCTGTTAATTTCACCGTGATATCCTGAATGACTTTGTTCCAATCTGTCGGTATTTTGTTCACCCTGTCTTTGAAGCTACTCTCCGCCTTTTTCTCCTTGGAGATCACATACACTGAACTGCCCTTTTTCACTTTGGGAGAAACCCTGAAAAGGTAGAAATTCACGGTTCTTCTCACCCGGCCATTGGCTTCCACCACATAGGTTTTGGCCCGCCAAGCATCCGCCGTGTAGCCGTTGCCAAACGTTCTGATGTAATAACCCGCTCTTTTTCCTCCCACGAATGGGGCATTCATGGCAGCATAATCTGCAAGTGAGTCCAAATTCAATAAATTTTCTATATATTGAATCCCTGAACCAAAGATCGATACATAATCTATGACTTTGGGTACCGTAATTACATCACCTTCCTTGAGGGTATAGTTGTACATCGAACCCCGGCGGTTCAATGCTTTTTTCATGTCAAATACCAAAAATCCACCCGGCAAATTGGGTCGGTCAAATTTCGCCCCCTCTGGAAAAGCGTACGATGTCAAACCACCAGCCAACGATACCGCATCCTGCACCGTGAATCCTTTGTCCTGAATCACGTAGGTGCCAGGGTATTTGAATTCCCCGCGCAACTCAATCATCTTTTGCATCTCAAAATTGGGGATTCTCCGCACTGAAATAATGTCAAATGGCATCAACTGGGTTTTCAACACTTCTTCATTGGCCGTGATGTCTTTGGGGATGGTCAATTCGATCAAATTGCTGTGATAGACATCCCCGGGTTTGTACCCTGGCGTAAAAATCCCCGAACGGGCAATCTCTATTTTCGTCAACTCGGCTGAAATTTTCAAACCGCCACCCAACAACAATACATCGCCCAAGGTCAATCCTTCCCGGAATGACAATGTCACCGGGTTTTTGATCTCTCCATTCACAGATACCTTGAACGTGTCTATGAATTGGGCTTCCGTGTATAACAACAACACATCGTTCTTTTTCAGGGCAATGTTTCCCTCGCTGTTGGGATTCTCCAACAAAATCGCCACATTCAAGGGAATGTATTTGCGGGTATCGTCTTTTTCCGTGCGCACCACATACGCCCGCTTCAACAAAATCTGCTCCTTCAATCCCCCGGCTTTTCGGATGAGGTCGGTCACCCTTTCACCCTCAACCAAGGGATATACCCCCGGAAAATAAACAGGGCCCTTGACTTCTATTTTATTCTCTACATCTTGGTTCACATGACCAATGTTCACTGAATCTCCGTTATTCAAGAGAAAATCTTGTTTGAGGACTTGCAAACTGTCCCATTGAACGAGCAACAAAGACTGATTTTTACCGATATACCGTTGCACCTGAGTGTTGGACGCCAAAGCATCTGCGTTATATCCACCCGCAAAGCGCAGCAAGTGCGACAATTGTTCGTTAGGCAACAATTCGTAAGTCATGGGGCGTTTGATCGCTCCCGCTATCGTCACCAATTTGCCCACAGTGCCCACCACCAAATAGTCGTTGTCCTGCAGGAAAAAGTCGTCGTCTGAACCGGGGTTCTGCAGATAGGCATACACATCAAAGGTTTTGATGACTTTGCCATTGCGACGGAGTTGGATGTTTCGCAAGGTACCAATGTCCGTAGGTCCCCCTGCGGCAATCATGGCATTGAAGGCGGTATTGAGGGCTGGGATTTTGTAGGATCCTGGTTGAAATATCTCACCCACAATGTTCACAGTAATACTGCGGCTGTAGGCTAAGGTAATTTCTACTTGGTTGGCCGCCATGTTGAAATTGTTGCTGAGGGCTGTTTTGATCAAGGTCTTGGCCTTGTCAAACGCGATGCCCTTCACATAAATACTTCCCAACTGGCCCAACTCAATCCGGCCCCGGGCATCGACTTTGGCCACGGTGTTGTAGTAGCTCACGCCAAAAATGGAAATGCCCAATTCATCCCCCACACCCAACTCGTAATTGGCTGGGGCTTTGGCATCCAAGCTGCGCTCATAAATTTTTAAATCGCCTTTCCGAAACAATTCTTGTCCGTAAATGGTCACCGATTTGTCTTCCTTGGTTGCCTCCATTTCCGACCGAGTAACAGGTTTAGCCGGTTCCATCAACACTTGTTTGCCTTTAGTATCCATGGCTTCTTTGATCGCGATGCCTTGAGAGGCCGCAATCTCCGGTGTATTCGCCTGAATCTTATTGAGACGATCTTTGAAGGCTTGGATTTCAGAAGCAGGCAGCCCTTTAGCCAGAGCCAAATTCTCAGCTTGCTCCACCCCCAAACCCGCCGCTTGGGCTTGGTTCAACAAATCCAAGATTTGGGCATCGGTAAAATCAGCCGCTTTCAGTGTGGCAGGGTTTTGTCGAAGCACCGGCTGGGCCATGGTCCATACCGAAGTGAACAAACAGATAATGAATGCGTTATATTTTTTTTTCATTGCTAAAGTGCAAAGATAATCAATTTGAATGGGGTGTTGATGGTATGGCTTCGCCCCTTCGGTCACAGGGTGTGCCTAGCGGGGTGGTACAAAAATACTACAAACAACACCATGTTCGCGCCTTGTTCACACAGATTTAACGGCCATTTTGTGAATGGGCAATATATCTGAACCAATGACTCTGTGTCTTAATACCGGTATGTATCCTTTTTGAAAGGACCGTTCACGTTCACACCGATGTAATCGGCCTGCTCTTGTGTTAACTCGGTCAATTCGGCTCCAATGTGTGCCAAGTGCAATTTTGCTACTTTCTCATCCAAGTGCTTGGGCAACACATAAACTTCATTCTTGTAGCTCGCATGGTTGTTCCACAATTCCAACTGAGCCAAAGTTTGGTTGGTAAAGCTGTTACTCATCACAAAGCTAGGGTGACCCATCGCGCAACCCAAGTTCACCAAACGACCTTCGGCCAACACAATCACTTCGTTGCCATTGAGGTTGTAAACGTCTACTTGTGGTTTGATGGTGTATTTGGTGTCGCCATAGGTTTTGTTCAACCAAGCCATATCGATTTCGTTGTCGAAGTGACCAATGTTACAAACGATGGTCTTGTCCTTCATCGATTCAAAATGCTTCGCTGTAACGATGTTGCAGTTACCGGTAGCCGTTACTACGATGTTCGCCTGGGCAATGGCTTTGTCGATGTGTACCACATGGTAACCATCCATGGCGGCTTGCAAGGCACAAATCGGATCGATTTCGGTCACCATCACACGGGCACCTGCACCGCGCAATGAATCGGCAGAACCTTTTCCTACGTCGCCATAACCGCATACCACAGCCACTTTACCGGCCATCATCACATCGGTAG
>JACCDJ010073131.1_pt1 | contig 36659 bp, 31 predicted proteins | sample 7444481 | NCBI WGS metagenome assembly JACCDJ01 (sample SAMN15323435, study PRJNA562643) | freshwater metagenome | isolation source: river surface water | place: USA:Blue River Watershed | collected 2017-08-15
TGGGCCTGATGATAACGGAAAGCGCCGATGCAAAAGAAAAACCCCCGTTTCCGGGGGTTGTTCGGGGTGGCCGGGTGATCAGCTAAATTCGCTTTACTGCTTGCGGCCGACCACTTCGACTTCCACGAGGCGGTTCTTTGCGCGGCCTTCGCGGGTCTTGTTGCTGGCGACTGGCTGGCTCTCGCCCTTGCCCTCGACGAATACGCGGTCTGCAGGAATTCCTTTGGATACGAGGAAAGCCTTGACTGCGTTGGCACGGCGCAGGGAGAGCTTCATGTTGTAGGCATCGCTTCCGATGGCGTCGGTATGGCCTGTGGCGACGACCACTTCAATGTCCGTACCTTGCAGCTTGGAGACCAGATCACTCAGCTTGGCTTTGCCAGCCGGCTTCAGCACCGATTTGTCGAAATCGAAGAAAGCATCGGCCTCAAAGGTAACTTTGTCTGCAGAAGGCGCCGTGACAGGAGCGACAGCAGCGGCAGGCGCGGGGTCGGCGGGCTCGACATACGGTGTGGGCTCACCAGCCGGCAGAGGCGTTACCAGCTGTACGCCTGAAGCAGCGGGGGCTGCTTTTTGCAGCATGCCGTCGCAACCTTCGATGGCGTCTGCCGGGGTCCAGAAGCCTGTGTGCCAGCACAGGCCAAAACCGCTCTTGACCACATCATTGTCCGAATCGGTCAGGTAGCCTTTCTTTGGCGCTTTGTCAGCGGCCACGGCAAAGGCGCTTACGGAGGCAAGCGCGATCAAAACAGCGAATGTGCGCATCGTGCGTTTCATTGTCTTTCCTGAGGTTTGTGGTTGATACCGGTTTGCAAGCGAGCTCTGCGATGCATGTATCCGACAGGGCTTGCAAAAAGTCCGGGCATTGTACTTGGTTTCATTAACTTCAGGGCAATTGTTCTCAGATTTTGTCAGTTATTTCCGCTGGTAAAAAGGCAAGGACCACGTTCCAGGTTTTTGCGGCTGAACGCTTGTTTCCCAGGGTATGTCGCCTGAATAAAGACGTTTTTGATGATTTGCAACAATGCGCATCAGAGCGCGAATGAGGCGCGTGTCGCGGGTCTTGTCCGCTCGAATGACACCGTTGCCGATGAAAAAACGTCGGCGACTTAATGGTTCTATTTTATGGACCTAATGGCGACGACCTCAACCTCGACCCGACGGTTTTTTGCGCGTCCTGCTTTCGAGGCATTACTGGCGATGGGCTCGGTCTCGCCTTTGCCTTCGTTGAAAATTCTGTCTGGCGGCAGACCTTTGTCGCGCAGGTAGTCGACCATGGCCCTGGCCCGACGCTCAGACAACCGCTGATTGTAGGTGGCGGGCCCGGTCGCGTCCGCATGGCCCACGGCGACGACGACTTCGACCGAGGAATCGGCCAGTCTGGCAGCGAGCGTGTCGAGCTTTGCCTTGCCGGCTGGCTTGAGCAGAGATTTATCGAAATCAAAAAAGGTGTCGGTGTCAAAGGTGACTTTTTCTGAGAGAGCCTCCGCCGCTGCCGGGCCGGGTGCTGCTGCCATTCCCACTTCGGGGCTTGGGGGCATGGGGGCTGCGGTGGCTACGCCCGGCTCGGCCGGGGCAGGAACGGGCAGGGCGAGCGCCAGCACGCCGTCGCAGCCCACGACGCTTGCCTGAGCTGGCGTCCAGCTGCGGGTATGCCAGCAGTCACCGCTGCCACCACGCACCACGATGCCGTGCGAGTCCCTCAGATAGGCGGACCGGGCTGTGCCACTGGCAGCGGGGTCAGCGGCGTTGGCGGCAAAGACCTCGGGCAAGGCCAATGACAGCACCAAGAGCATGAACGGTGAACGCAAGCGCATGGGGTTCTCCTGCATGATCTGAGCTTCTGCGGAATGGCGCAGTCAGCGCATATCGACAAAGACATGCCTGTGTGCGCCCATATCGACCAGTGTGGCAGCCGCGCTGAGCACGGTCTTGGCAGAGATCAAACCTGCCTCCGAGCGGCTCGCATGAGCGCTTCCTGATCGCTTTACCGGACTCGTTCGGACAGAGTCCGCGTGGTAAAATTTCGTGTTTACGGACCGACGGTTCTTGTCCGTTCTTCGCACATCGCGAAAGCCGGAGATTCCGTGGGTTTCACTGCGGGCAAATCGCTCAGTTCCCGGCGAACTGTTGTCGGTGTCAGCCGCCTTTTTCTGCCTTTTTCTACTTACAAGCCTGCCAATGGATCAGTTCGCCAAAGAGACCATCCCGATTTCTCTCGAAGAGGAGATGCGCAAGAGCTACCTCGATTACGCGATGAGCGTGATCGTTGGTCGTGCGCTGCCTGATGTGAGAGATGGTCTCAAGCCTGTGCACCGGCGCGTGCTGTTCGCGATGCACGAGACAAACAATGTCTGGAACCGTCCGTATGTGAAGTGCGCGCGTGTAGTCGGCGAAGTCATGGGCAAGTACCACCCGCATGGTGACCAGGCGATCTATGACACGCTGGTGCGCATGGCGCAGGATTTTTCATTGCGCTACACACTGGTCGATGGTCAGGGCAACTTCGGTTCTATCGATGGCGACAATGCCGCTGCGATGCGTTATACCGAGTGCCGGCTCGACAAGATTGCCAGTGAGCTGCTGGCCGATATCGACAAAGAAACCGTCGATTTCGTGCCGAACTATGACGGCAAGGAAAAAGAACCCTCGGTACTGCCGACCCGCATTCCCAACCTGTTGATCAATGGTTCATCAGGTATTGCAGTCGGCATGGCAACTAACATCCCGCCGCATAACATCACCGAAGTGATCAACGGCGCGCTGCATGTGCTCAAGAGCCCGACGTGCACCGTGGATGAGCTGATCGAGATTATCCCCGCACCGGATTTCCCGACTGCCGGCATCATCTATGGCGTGGCTGGCGTGCGCGATGGTTACCGCACTGGTCGTGGCCGTGTGGTGATGCGCGCGCGCACGCATTTTGAAGAAATCCGCGATGGCCGTTCGGCGATTATTGTCGACGAGCTGCCGTACCAGGTGAACAAGAAATCCCTGCTTGAGCGCATTGCCGAGCTGGTGCGCGACAAGAAACTCGATGGTATTTCAGACATTCGTGACGAGTCGGACAAATCCGGTATGCGCGTGGTGATCGAGCTCAAGCGCGGCGAGGTGGCCGAGGTCGTACTGAACAACCTGTACAAGCAGACCCAGCTACAGGATACGTTTGGCATGAACATGGTGGCGCTGGTTGATGGCCAGCCCAAGCTGCTGAACCTCAAGCAGATGCTCGAGTGCTTCCTGTCGCACCGGCGCGAGGTGGTCACTCGTCGCACGGTGTACGAGCTGCGCAAGGCACGTGAGCGCGGCCATGTGCTCGAAGGTCTGGCGGTTGCGCTGGCGAACATTGATGAATTCATCGCGATCATCAAGGCGGCGCCGACGCCGCCTGTTGCCAAGGCCGAATTGATGGCGCGTTCCTGGGATTCCTCGCTGGTGCGCGAGATGCTTGCGCGCACCGGTGCCAACAACCCGGGCGGTGTCGATGCCTTCCGCCCCGAAAATCTGCCGCGCCACTACGGCCTGCAGACCGATGGCCTGTACAAGCTCTCGGACGATCAAGCACAAGAAATCCTCCAGATGCGTCTGCAGCGCCTGACCGGACTTGAGCAGGACAAGATCGTCAATGAATACAAAGAAGTGATGGAGCAGATTGCTGATTTGCTCGATATTCTTGCCCGCCCGGAACGCGTGACCACGATCATCAGCGACGAACTGATCGCCGCGCGCAACGAGTACGGCGAGGGCAACAAGGACAAGCGTCGCTCGACGATTGAAATCAATGCGCAAGATCTCGGCACCGAAGATCTGATCGCTCCGCAGGACATGGTGGTCACGCTCTCCCACTCCGGTTACATGAAATCGCAGCCGGTGTCCGAGTACCGTGCGCAGAAGCGCGGCGGACGAGGCAAGCAGGCAGCAGCCACCAAGGAAGACGACTGGATCGAGCAACTGTTCATCGCGAACACGCACGACTATATGCTGTGCTTCTCTAATCGTGGCCGTATGTATTGGCTGAAGGTCTGGGAAGTGCCGCAGGGCTCGCGCACCTCGCGCGGCAAGCCCATCGTCAACATGTTCCCGCTGCAGGATGGTGAGAAGATCACTGTCGTGCTGCCCTTGTTTGGCGCAAACAGTCAGTTCCCGGAAGATCGCTATGTGTTCATGGCGACGGCGCATGGCGTGGTGAAGAAGACCTCGCTGTCGGATTTCAGCAATCCGCGTAAAGCGGGCATCATCGCCTGCGATCTGGACGATGGTGATTTCCTGATTGGTGCGTCACTGACCGATGGCAGTAACGACGTAATGCTGTTTTCCGATGCCGGAAAAGCCGTGCGTTTTGATGAAAACGATGTGCGTCCGATGGGACGTACCGCGCGCGGTGTGCGCGGCATGAATCTGGAAGAAGGCCAGCTGGTGATCGCGATGCTGGTCGCGCAGAACGAACAGCAGTCCGTGCTGACCGCGACTGAAAATGGTTTCGGCAAGCGTACGCCGATTACCGAGTACACGCGTCATGGTCGTGGCACCAAGGGGATGATCGCGATACAGACCAGCGAGCGCAATGGTAAGGTGGTGGCGGCGACCCTGGTCGATACGGCCGATGAGATCATGATGATCACCACGGGCGGTGTGCTGATCCGCACCCGCGTGGCCGAGATCCGTGAGATGGGCCGTGCAACCCAGGGCGTGACCCTGATCGCTGTCGAAAATGGCACCAAATTGTCCGGCCTGCAGCGCATTGCCGAAAGCGATGCGGAGGAGGACCATGGCGCAGAAGAGGGCGACGGCGAAGCTGGCTGATCAGGCAGCGCTATCGCGGCTGTCGTGACGGCCCAACCATGAGAAAAACAAAGGCAACCCGCCATGAGTGATGACAAGCTCAAGCCCTTGCGAGAGCAGATTGACGCGATCGATGCGCAACTGCTCAAGCTACTGAATGAACGCGCCAAGGTGGCCCAGCAGGTGGGTCATGTGAAGGCTGAGACGAACGCGCCAGTGTTCCGTCCAGAGCGCGAGGCGCAGGTGCTGTCGCGGGTCGCAGAGCGCAATCCGGGCCCGCTGCTGTCATCCGACCTGCAATCTATTTTTCGGGAGGTGATGTCGGCCTGCCGCGCGCTAGAGAATCGTACGACGATCGCTTTCCTCGGCCCGGTGGGTACCTACAGCGAGCAGGCCGTATGGAAGCAATTTGGTCAGGCCGTCAATGAGCTGCCATGCATCTCGATTGATGAGGTGTTCCGTTCGGTGGAGGCAGGCACCGCAGAATTCGGCGTGGTGCCGGTCGAGAACTCGACCGAAGGGACGGTCAATCGCACACTCGATTTACTGTTGCAGACCACACTCTCCATCAGCGGCGAGGTGGCTTTGCCCGTGCACCACAGTCTGATAACGCGCAGCGGTAGCATGGAAGGTATTGAGCGTATTTGCGCGCACTCGCAGGCGCTTGCGCAGTGTCAGGTATGGCTGAATGAACACTACCCGGACATTCCCCGACAGGCAGTGGCGTCGAATGGCGAGGCAGCAAAAATGGCGGCCGATGACGCGAGCGTCGCGGCAATTGCGGGAGAGATGGCGGCAAAGCGCTATGACCTGTCCATTGTTCATGCGCACATACAAGACGACCCGCACAACCGCACGCGATTTTTTGTGATTGGCAAATTGCAGCCGGGTTCGTCGGGGCGTGATCAGACTTCGCTGGTGCTGTCTGTGCCGAACAAAGCAGGTGCGGTGTACGAGTTGCTTGCGCCACTGGCGAAGCATGGCGTGTCGATGACGCGCTTTGAATCGCGACCTGCGCGTACTGGCCGCTGGGACTATTACTTCTATGTCGATCTCGAGGGTCATGCGAGCGACGCCAAAGTCGCGCAGGCACTGTCCGAGTTACAGGCGCAGGCTGCCTTCTTCAAGCTGCTGGGTTCTTACCCGCACGCTTCCTGATCATTTTTATTTGATGGCATTGTCATGAGTTTCGGTCCTGATTACGTACGCGCGATTGCTCCCTATCAGGGAGGTAAGCCGATTTCCGAAGTCGCTCGCGAGTTTGGTCTGAATGAGGCCAGTATCGTTAAGCTGGCATCCAATGAAAATCCGCTCGGTCTGCCGGAGTCGGCGAAGCGCGCGATGATGGAAGCGCTGTCCGAGCTGGCCCGGTATCCGGATTCGAATGGTTTTGATCTGAAGGGCACGATCAGCAAGAAATTTGGCGTACCGACTGACTGGATTACGCTGGGCAATGGCAGCAACGACATTCTTGAGCTCGCCGCGCGTTCTCTGGTCACGGCAGGGCAGTCAGTGGTGTATGCCGAGTACTCGTTTGCGGTGTATCCGCTCGCCACGCAGGCGGTGGGGGCACGGCATATCGTGGTGCCGGCGAAAAATTTTGGCCATGATCTTGATGCGATGCGCTCGGCAATCACGGATGACACACGGCTCGTCTTTGTCGCCAACCCGAATAACCCAACCGGCAGTTTTATCGCAGGCGACCAGGTGCGCGCGTTCATTGCGTCGGTGCCGAAGTCGGTGGTCGTAGTACTCGACGAAGCCTATACCGAATACCTGTCGGCCGAGCATCGTTATGACTCTCTGGGTTGGGTGAAGGAATTCCCCAATCTGATCGTCTCGCGTAGTTTTTCCAAAGCGTATGGATTAGCAGGGCTACGCTTGGGTTTCGGCATCGCCCAGCCTGCCTTGACTGATCTGATGAATCGTCTGCGTCAGCCCTTCAATGTGAATTCGCTTGCTCAAGCGGCGGCGATCGCAGCGCTGAATGATGACGCGTATCTGGCAAAAAGTGCAGCGATTAATGCCGATGGCTATCAGCAACTGACCTCGGCCTTCGATCAGATGGGCATCGAGTACCTGCCCTCATTCGGTAATTTTGTATTGTTCCGCGCCGGGTCGGATGAGGGTGCGGGCGGACGCGTGAACCTCGCGCTGCTCAAGAAAGGCATCATTGTGCGCCCGGTCGGTAACTATGGCTTGCCGCAATGGCTGCGCGTATCGATCGGCCTGCCCGAAGAGAACACGGCCTTCCTTGCCGCGCTGAAGGCCGTGTTGGCCTGATTCATTTTTTATTTTTCTTGCTGACGGCCCGATGTCATTCAAAAAAATCGCTGTCTTTGGTGTCGGACTGATCGGTGGTTCGTTCGCGCTGGCCTTGAAGCGTCAGTCGGCGGTGGCCGAAGTCGTTGGCGTTGGCCGTCGTCCCGAGACACTGGAGCATGCACAGCGTTTGGGGCTGATCGACCGTATCGCCCGCGATGTGGCGGATGCGGTGAGTGGTGCCGATCTGATTCTGCTTGCTGCACCGGTCGCGCAGACCGGCGCGTTGCTCGACGCGATTGCGCCGCACCTGCATCCCGGCACGGTCGTCACCGACGCTGGCAGCACCAAGAGCGATGTGGTCTCTGCCGCACGCGCCGCGCTAGGCGAGAAAATCGAGCAATTCGTGCCCGGTCATCCTATCGCCGGTCGTGAGCAGAATGGTCCGGAAGCGGCGCTCTCAGATCTGTATGTCGGCAAGAAGGTCATTCTCACACCGTTGCCTGAAAATCTGCCGGAGCTTGTCGAGAGAGTCGCCTCTGCATGGACGCAATGCGGTGCGCTGATCCACCGGTTGACCTCACACGAACATGATGCAGTATTCGCCGCCGTCAGTCATTTGCCGCATTTGCTGGCGTATGCGCTGGTCGATGATATTGCTGCGCGTCCGAATGCACAGCGCTTGTTCGATTATGCTGCCAGCGGTTTTCGTGATTTCACGCGTATCGCCGGCTCGTCACCCGAGATGTGGCGAGATATTGCACTGGCCAATAGACCATCGTTGCTGGCAGAGCTTGATGCTTACCTGACGCAGGTAACCCAGATGCGTGATCTTCTGGATAAAAGCGATGGCGCGGCACTGGAAGCGTTGTTCGGCCGCGCACAACAGGCGCGCCACGCATGGATTGCAGCCATCGAAGCCGCCGAGCAGCAGCGCCCCTATGAGCAAGGTGGAGACTGAATGAAGCATTACCCGCATCATCTCGATCTACAGCCCGCAGCGATCGCGCGCGGCACGGTGCGCCTGCCCGGCTCGAAAAGCATTTCCAATCGCACACTGCTGCTGGCAGCGCTGGCGCGCGGCAGCACAGAAATCAAATCGCTGTTGGCGTCAGATGACACGCATGTGATGCTGATGGCGTTGCAGAAGCTGGGCGTTCGCTGGCAGCAGCATGGCGAAAGCCAAGATTACGCGGTGAATGGCGCAGGCGGCGCTTTTCCGGTGCATTCTGCCGATCTGTTCATGGGTAATGCGGGCACGGCGATACGACCGCTCACGGCGGCGCTGGCGGCGATGGGGGGCGACTACACCATCCACGGCGTCGCGCGTATGCATGAACGTCCGATCGGTGATCTGGTTGATGCACTGAATGATGTGGGCGCGCGCATTGATTACACCGGTCATCCCGGTTTTCCGCCGCTACATATTCATCGCGGCCATTTGCATCCTGAGCGCATGCAGGTGCGCGGTAATGTGTCGAGCCAGTTTCTGACGGCACTACTGATGGCCTCACCCCTGATTGCCCGTGACAAGCCGCTGACGATTGAAGTGGTTGGTGATTTGATTTCCAAGCCCTACATCGAGATCACGCTGAATCTGATGCAGCGCTTTGGCGTCGAGGTGCAGCGCGATGGCTGGGCATCATTTACTGTGCCGGCAGCGCAGCACTACCAAAGCCCAGGGGTTATTTACGTGGAAGGCGATGCATCATCGGCCTCGTACTTCCTGGCCGCAGGGGCAATTGCCGGTGGTCCGGTACGCGTGGAGGGTGTTGGCAAGTCCAGCATTCAGGGCGACGTGCGATTTGTCGAGGCGCTCGAGCAAATGGGTGCGAAGATCACGATGGGCGACACCTGGATAGAGGCCAGTTCGAACGGCGTGCTCAAGGCGATCGATGCCGACTTCAACCATATTCCTGATGCGGCGATGACGATCGCGGTGGCTGCGCTGTATGCGGATGGCACCAGCATGCTTCGCAACATCGCCAGCTGGCGCGTCAAAGAAACCGACCGCCTGGCGGCAATGGCGACCGAGCTGCGCAAACTCGGCGCGCTGGTGGAAGAGGGCTCAGATTATCTGCGCGTGACGCCGCCTATCGTGCTCGACCCGGCGACCATCGATACCTATGACGATCACCGCATGGCGATGTGCTTCTCGCTGGCCTCGCTGCATGGTGCGGCGCGCGATGGCACCACGGTGCGCATCAATGACCCGAAGTGCGTTGCCAAGACCTTCCCGGATTACTTTGAGGCCTTTGCCGGCATCGTTCAGAAAGCCTGAGGACCATGAGCGCCATTCCAGTGATTCCTGTCATCACCATCGACGGACCGACTGCGTCCGGCAAGGGCACGGTGGCGAGCCGGGTGGCGGAGCATCTGGGTTTTGCGCTGCTGGACTCTGGCGCGCTGTACCGGCTGACCGCGCTCTCGGCGCTGGACGCCAGGCTTGATCTGGCCGATGAGGCGGCGCTGGCCGCGCTCGCAGCCGGGTTGGATGTTCAGTTCGAGGGTGAGCGCATACTCTTGTCAGGACGCGAGGTTTCCCGAGAGATCCGCGCCGAAGCGGTGGGCGTAGCCGCCTCGAAGATCGCCACGCTGCCCGCCGTCCGCCAGGCACTGGTGAACCTGCAGCATGGTTTTCGTCGCCCCCCGGGGCTGGTGGCGGATGGCCGTGACATGGGCACGGTGATCTTCCCGGATGCACCGCTGAAGGTTTTCCTCACCGCCAGCGTCGAAGCGCGTGCGGAAAGGCGCTATAAGCAATTGATTGAAAAAGGTTTTCCTGCTAATATGGCCGACCTTCTGCAGGATTTGCGGGAGCGGGACGCGCGGGATACTCAGCGCGCCGTTGCTCCACTGAAACCCGCTGAGGGCGCGCATCTGCTCGATACCTCCAACATGGGCATCGAGCCGGCTGTGAAGCAGGTTCTGGATTGGTACCAGTCCCTCTCCTCCAGCTGACAGCAGCGATATCCGTACCCAGCAGTACCGCAGTACCCGGTGCCCCGGGAGGCGCAAGGCCTCATGGGGTGTTGAGCAACCTGACCCAGTCACGGCAATACCGCTGTGGTTGGCTAACTTCTCTTAATTATGTCTACAGCTACTCAATCCCACGCATCCTCCGGCATGGAAAGCTTTGCCGCTCTATTTGAAGAATCCCTGTCGCGCCAGGATATGCGTTCGGGTGAGGTCATTTCGGCGGAAGTCGTCCGCCTGGACCACAACTTTGTGATCGTTAACGCCGGCTTGAAATCCGAAGCGTTTATTCCGATCGATGAATTCAAGAACGACAACGGCGAACTGGAAGTCAACATTGGTGATTTCGTTTCCGTTGCCATCGAGTCTCTCGAAAATGGTTTCGGCGACACCATCCTCTCGCGCGACAAGGCCAAGCGTCTGGCTTCCTGGCTCGCGCTCGAGAAAGCGATGGAGTCGGGCGAGCTAGTGACTGGCACGGTATCGGGCAAGGTCAAGGGCGGACTCACCGTGCTCACCAATGGCATTCGCGCATTCCTGCCGGGCTCGCTGGTGGACACTCGTCCGGTCAAGGACACCACACCGTACGAAGGCAAGACCCTGGAATTCAAGGTCATCAAGCTGGATCGCAAGCGCAACAACGTTGTGCTGTCGCGTCGTGCCGTCATCGAAGCCTCGATGGGCGAAGAGCGTGCGAAGCTGATGGAGACCCTGAAAGAAGGCACCATCGTCACCGGTATCGTCAAGAACATCACCGACTACGGCGCATTCGTCGACCTCGGTGGCATTGACGGCCTGCTGCACATCACCGACCTTGCATGGCGCCGTGTGCGCCATCCCTCCGAAGTACTGTCGGTGGGTCAGGAAATCACCGCCAAGGTCCTTAAGTACGATCAGGAAAAGAACCGCGTCTCGCTGGGCGTCAAGCAGCTTGGCGACGATCCCTGGACTGGCCTGTCGCGCCGCTATCCGCAAGGCACCCGTCTGTTCGGCAAGGTCACCAACCTCACCGACTACGGCGCGTTCGTGGAAGTCGAGCAGGGCATCGAGGGTCTGGTCCACGTGTCCGAAATGGACTGGACCAACAAGAACGTTGCACCTTCGAAGGTTGTCCAGCTGGGCGACGAAGTCGAAGTCATGGTGCTCGAGATCGACGAAGAGCGTCGCCGTATCTCGCTCGGCATGAAGCAGTGCAAAGCGAACCCCTGGGACGATTTCGCGATGTCGCACAAGAAGGGAGACAAAGTCTCCGGTGCGATCAAGTCGATCACCGACTTCGGTGTGTTCATCGGCCTGCCCGGCAATATCGACGGTCTGGTGCATCTGTCCGACCTCTCCTGGACCGAAGCGGGCGAAGAGGCTGTGCGCAAGTTCAAGAAGGGCGACGAGCTCGAAGCTGTCGTGCTGGCGATCGATGTCGAGCGTGAGCGCGTCTCTCTGGGTGTCAAGCAGCTCGAGGGCGACCCGTTCAACAACTACTGCGCGATGAACGACAAGGGTGCGCTGGTCCACGGCACCGTGAAATCGGTCGAACCCAAGGGCGCAGTGATCCAGCTGTCCGATGAAGTCGAAGGCTATCTGCGTGCCTCCGAGATCTCGCGCGATCGCGTTGAAGACGCTGGCACGCACCTGAAAGAAGGCGACAAGGTCGAGGCGATGATCATCAATATCGATCGCAAGGCTCGCAGCATCCAGCTGTCGATCAAGGCGAAAGATAATGCGGACACCCAAGACGCGATGCAGAAAATGTCCAGCGATACCTCTGCATCCTCGGGCACGACCAGCCTGGGCGCACTGCTGAAAGCCAAGCTCGACAACAAGGGCTGATCGGGGTCACTCTGATGACTAAATCGGAGCTGATCGCTCGTCTGGCCGAGCGTTACCCGCAGCTGGTAGCCAAGGATGCGGATTTCGCGGTCAAGACGCTGCTCGATGCGATGACCGATGCGCTGGCCGCTGGCCAGCGTATCGAAATTCGCGGTTTCGGCAGCTTTGCACTGAATAGCCGACCACCGCGGATAGGCCGTAATCCCAAGTCTGGCGACACGGTGATGGTGCCCGAAAAGCGGGTGCCGCACTTCAAGCCCGGCAAGGAATTGCGCGAGCGAGTCGATGCCATGGTCGGACAGCCCATCCTTGATGACTGAGCCTGCATGACAACAGCAAAACGGCACCCCCGGGTGCCGTTTTTTTATGGCCGGGCCCAGGTCATCGCCAGAGCCGGATCGGTGTTCTTTTCGCGTACAATCCCTGCCAACCCGTTATGTAATGTCAGGGAGCATTCTTCCTATGAGGCTCATTTTCCGGCTGGTCGCGCTGGTGCTGTTCATTATTTTCTTTGACTTCGCGCTGAAGAACACGGATGAAGTCGTGCTGCATTTTTTCTGGGGTAGTCAGGCACGCTCGCCAATCATTCTGCTGCTGCTGGCGTTCTTCGTGGTCGGCGTGGCGATGGGCGTACTGGCCATGACGGGCACGGTGCTGCGTTACCGCCGCGAACTGTCGCGACTCAAGAAAGAAGTCGAGCAAAAGAAAAGCAATACCGATTCGGCCGCTCGTCTGCGCGAGCAACCCTCGCCGCCAGCTAGCATCATTGAACAAGTCGGCTTGTAAGCAGACAATCCTCTGAACTGATTTTTATGGAATTCGAAACCTGGTGGCTGCTGGGCGTACCGTTTTTTTTCGGGCTGGGCTGGATCGCTGCGCGTATCGATATTCGCCATGTGATCGCCGAGTCACGTAGTCTGCCGCGCAGCTACTACAAAGGACTGAACGCACTGCTCGACGAAGATCCGGATAAGGCTATTGATATCTTCGTCGATATCGCGCGCCTCGATCCAGAGACTGCCGAGCTGCATTTCGCACTCGGCAATCTGTTTCGCCGGCGTGGCGACATCGAGCGCGCCGTGCGTGTGCACCAGAACCTTCTCTCTCGCCCCGATCTGTCACCCGACATCGCGAGCAAGGCGCGCTATGAGCTGGGACAAGATTATCTGAAAGCCGGACTGCTCGACCGAGCCGAAGAGACTTTCCATCAGCTTGCGGCCAGCCAGTATGCGACACAGGCTAGCCGCGCATTACTGGAAATTTATCAGCGTGAGAAAGAGTGGAGGCGCGCTATCGACGCAGCACTCGCCTTGCAGGCTTCAGGCGCTGGCGCGTACCAGAAAGAGATAGCTCAGTTTCATTGCGAGCTGGCGCAAGATGAGCTGGTGCACGTGAATCCCGACACTGCATTGCAGACACTAGAAAAAGCCTTATCGTATGACAGGAATAATGTACGAGCAATGATGCTGATTGGTGATGCGATGATGGCCAAGGGCGATACCGAAGGTGCGCTCAGTGCATGGCGACGCGTGGAGCAGCAGAGCGCGCCACACGTGGCACTTGTCGCCCAGCGGCTGATGGATGGCTATCGTGCTGTCGGTCGCGCGCGCGAAGGCGTCAATCTGCTCAAGACTTACCTCGCCGAAGCTTCATCCATCGATCTGCTGGAGGTGGCGTTCAAGGCGGTACTGGAGCTTGACGGTCCTGACAGTGCCAACCAGCTGGTTGCAGATGAACTCAGAAGAACGCCGACCTTGCTGGGCCTGGATAAACTTATCGAAGCTCGGCTGATGTACGCCCCTCCAGAAGGACGCGCCGAGCTGTCGCTAGTCAAGGGCCTGGTGGGCGGCTATGCGCAGAAACTTGCGCGCTATCGCTGCAGTCACTGTGGCTTCAAGGCCAAGCAGTTTTACTGGCAGTGCCCAGGCTGCAGCCAGTGGGAAAGCTACGCGCCCCGGCGCACCGAAGAACTTTCCATCATTAATCAGGGCTAGCCTGACTCTTTCGCGCGGGAACTGCAGCCACGCAAGACGGTGCTGCTGTCAAGCTGGATCAGCCCCCGTGCTCCTCGAATCGACATTTCCTGAACGTCGTCGTCATTCTTGCGAGGTAGTGTTTGGTATTTTAGAAATTTTTAAAAATGTCTTTAAAGCGTTTCTTACCTGTCGTTGAATGAGCTGTATCTTGGGAAAGATTGTTCGAGGTCTTGGCTGGCACCTCGGGCTTGGCGTCCGGAGGTAACTCTCGCAAGGCGATGATCGTTTTCTTGTATTTTTGTCCGCTCGGATCATTATATTTATCCGCCCACGCTTGTTTAGTTTTCTCGTCATACTGAGCTTTTATTGACGGAGGGTTGATGTGCATCGGTACGCCACCGCCGATGGTCACATTGTCTTTTCTGTACTCTACTTTGAACTTCGTGTTCGGAAGGAAGAGAATTTCGCTTTCGTACTCATAGGGACTGAATGCTGCAATATCTCGACCATTGCCATTGGGCGCCTGGTGAATAATCATCGCCTGAGGATTCCCATTCCACCAATTACTACTCACCATCTGCTCTAGTGAGTTGGTGGTTGATATAAACATTGAGGGGGAAACAGTATTCCCCTCTTTGAATTTTTCGAGCTCTTCTTTAGGAAGATTTGCGTCTCGTCCGTGTCCTTTGATGATTTCCCCCTCAAGTTGTGCAGGGGGCAGTTTTTTCAGGCCATTCACCAGGTTGGCTATCAAATCCGCCATATCGGCATTGACGCCCGATTTCTTTAAAGCAGCAGCGTCATCAACATTTACGTTGGGATCAGGCAGATTTCGCAGCTGATAGTTGATCATTAAGTAGTAATCTTTTGTGTATGCTCGGATAGCCGCTACTTCGTGCTCGTTTAATTTATGAGTATGTGCAAGAGCTTTTGCGTTATCGGAAAGACCTCTCAAGTATGCTTTGGATTCATCTTCTTTGAATTCGAATAATGACAGGTCGTGCTCGCTGATGTTCGGTTCGTTATATTCTGTTATTGCGTCTTCGTCGTCCATCGTGAATGTGCTTGCCAAAGTGTTGTCTTTGGCCAATTTTGGAGGCGTGATTCCATTGCCATTAGTTGCCCATCTTGATGGTTTTTGAACAGAAATCGGTGGGTTGTCGGAGCTTTTTTTTGCGTCAAGCGGGTGGCCTCCGCCGTGTGGCGTAGCTTTGGTATCAAGAGGTGGGCTGTCTGAAGAAGGCTTTTGTATTTTGAAGGGCGTACTTTGAATTCCTGAGAACTCAAAAAAAATATCCTGAGGATTGGTGGATTTTATGTTTTTTTCTGCTTGCGCTCCAATCGAATTGTTTACATGGTCTGCCGATGGTGAGTAATTGATTTTTGGAGAATCGGCTTCGCTACCCGATTTTTTTTCGGGGATATTTTCGCTTGCTTCTAATGACGAGGATAGTGGAATTCTTTGTGCTTTTGTCGGGTCCATGATCTCTCCTAAGACATAGTTATCAATGATGAAACCTGATTTTTTCAATTGTTCTGGTGTTTGCCTGAAAATTTCAGTCACCTTGATGAGTAACTACTTTTTATTTACATATCTAGGAGAGTTTCTTTAGGTAAATATGAGAAGAAAAAAGGTATTTATTTGACGTCATTATTTGAGGCTCAATGTCTCAAAGTAGCGAATCGATAGCATGTCTCACCTCGGTATAGAACTATTTCAATTGGAAAAATGTTTTTAAAAATCATCCCCGGCGATGATGCGTAGGGGTTGCACAGTGGATTGCGCTTTAGATGGATGGATCATGCGGAGTAATTGATCGCATGAATTCAGCAGGAGTGCGACAGAATTTTTCACTATCAGCAAGAGGAATCACATTTATCGCTGAGCAGGCTTCTGCCGCGTACTATGGCGTATGGCTTGGTTCGATAGCGCATCACGAATGCACCATTGATTTTCGGATGATCTAGACAGCGTTATTTGGTGAATAGAAATCTTGATGTTGAGGATTCGTATCTCAATTCGATATATTCATAAGAGGTGTTTTTCTTATGGTGATTTAGGTTTTTTCGCTTGAGTTTGCGTATCTGTAGATAATCTATAAGTGAAGCTTACGAAATAGCATCATAAGAAAAATAAGGATACAGTGCTCTATGTATCGATAACTCCGTTTATCGATCATGCTGATCGAAATTCGATCTATGCAAATTAATCATAGCGTCTTCCATCAAAAATCCTCACGGCTTACTGTTACATTACTCTGGCACGGGATCATTGAATGCTACTCAATGATGTGTTCGTGTGATCGTCTCGTCAGTGTTGAGTCAATGGTTTGAATCAATGCAGACTCGGCCATTGCGGGCTAATGACTGTTTTCTGAGCTCGGATGTCACCGGGTTGTGGTATGCCGATTCAGACGATCGAGTTACACACTTTTTTAAAACTTTGAGTGGAGTGATGCAATGATTAAAAAAATGCTTGCCCTGATTGTCGCGACCTATGCCGTAGTGTTTATGCAGTCTGCTACGGCTGCTGTTGAGATCAACACGGCGGATCAGGCGCAGCTTGATAGCGTGGCCGGTATAGGTCCGAGTACCTCGCGAGCGATTCTTGAGGAGCGCAAGAAGAATGGCAATTTCAAAGATTGGAATGATCTTGAGCAGCGTGTCCGCGGTGTCGGCGAGAGAAACTCCATCAAGCTGTCTGCCGCCGGGTTGACGGTGAATGGACATTCTCACAGCACCCAGGCAACGGCATCCAAGCCTTCCTCTTCCGTCAAGGCAGTCAAGGTCAGCAAGGAGCCAAAAGGTGTGGCCAAGGATGACAAAGAGGTGCGCCAGTCTGGCGAGGCCGACAAATAAAAGCAGATTAAACGCCGAGTGAATGGATTCGGTATGGTTGGAGAGTGCTATGGGGTCATAGCACTCTCCAGCGATGCTGGTCCGGTTCCTGGCGCCCCAGACAGGCTCAGGGCATGGTCGCGCCTGGCTTTCCTGAGCAATCCTGCCAGTCTTTGCTACACCGATTAAAATGCGTTTTTTAGTGTAGAAGGGCTGGCTCTCCCATGCATTTCCAATCCATCGAGGACCTGGTTGGCAATACGCCCCTGGTGCAGCTCAAGCGTCTGCCCGGGGAGGATGCTGCGCGTCGTAACAACATCATCCTGGGCAAGATGGAGGGCAACAATCCCGCGGGTTCCGTCAAAGACAGGCCCGCACTGTCCATGATCCGGCACGCGGAGGAGCGCGGCGAGATCAAGCCCGGCGATACCCTGATCGAAGCCACCAGCGGCAATACGGGCATTGCGCTGGCCATGGCCGCAGCCATGCGCGGCTACAAAATGATCTTGCTCATGCCCGAGAATCTGAGCCTAGAGCGCCGGCAGAGTATGGCCGCTTATGGCGCGCAGATCATCCTGACACCAAAATCTGGCGGCATGGAATATGCCCGCGACCTGGCCGAGCAAATGCAGAAAGAAGGCAAGGGTCTGATTCTGGATCAGTTTGCCAATCCGGATAACCCGCGCGCGCACTTTGAAAGCACAGGTCCTGAGATCTGGCGTGATACCGAGGGAAAGATCACGCATTTTGTCAGTGCGATGGGGACGACGGGCACCATCATGGGCGTGTCCAAATATCTGAAAGAAAAAAATCCTGCAATTCAGATTATTGGTGCCCAGCCTGAGGAAGGTTCGCAGATACCCGGCATACGCAAATGGCCGGAGGCGTACCTGCCGAAGATTTTTGATCGCAGCCGAGTCGATCAGGTAGAGAACGTCAGTCAGGCCGCTGCCGAGCAAATGGCGCGGCGGATGGCCATGGAAGAAGGAATTTTTGCGGGAATCTCTGCTGCTGGTGCTTGCGAGGTGGCGCTGCGGATATCTGCGACAACAGAAAACGCAGTGATTGTCTTTATTGTTTGCGATCGCGGCGACCGCTATCTGTCGACTGGAGTTTTCCCGGCGTAGTCACGCCGGGGGACTTTCTTATCGAGAATTCACCGGACTCATTTTCAGGCAGACTGACTCGATCAAGCCAGTCTGCCTGAATCCGCCTCCAGGGGTCATTGCCCGGATTGCTTGGGTTTGAACTGTTTGTCGCTGATACGAAATTTTTCGCGGCGATCTCCCATCAATATTCGCAACTCCCGAATACTCAGATCGCTGACCTCATGCATCCGTATAAGTAGTGAGGCACCGACCGGCAAGCGACGGTGACGTATTTTGCTGATGACGGGCGGCGCCACTTCCAGTGCCCGTGACAAAGCAGCATCGTTTTTCAGATGTAGCTTCTCTATCAGTGAATCGAGCAGGTTGTTGGGATCGTACGCTACCTGATCCGCAAGCCGGTTGCTATCCTGATTATGAAACTGAGTCGTCATTTGAGTGAAGATTCCCTATGGCTGATTTTGATTGAATATGCGCGAGTTGGTTTCCTCTGGTAACCGGAGTCGCTTCCCGGCTTGCCGTCCATCCCTTGCACGTTTTATTTGGCGAGGGTCTCTTGCGAATCTCCGTCTTCGACAGGAACGGCGAACATTTCCCGTTGCGGGTATGTCACTCGTCTGAGCGTAGCCAGCAATTCCGCACCTCTTGCCAGTGATCCCCTTTACCCGCAGCGGGGCAGGGTTTCTTGTATTCCTGGAGCCTGTGCCCTGAGATCATTGGCCAGGTTGCTGCTGTCGAGCCATTCACCCCAAAGGGCATTGATTTCTGAACGCGTTGCCCCTCGCCACTGCCAGGCTTGGCGACGTGTTGCTCTACCTTGTCGCTGTGTCCGGTGCCCACTCGTTAGAAATTCTTAAATTGCCAACAAATTTTATTGGGTGTTGGTAACAAAGTAAAATTATTTTTTGTTAAAAAATTAATTCAATGCAAAAGCAACAGCCGGGCTGTCGTCTATAAATCAATGATTTATAAAGAGTAATCGGATTCCCTCCCGAGCTCTGATGCCGGAGTCGCGGTATCGGACTGTTAAATTCAGGATTGGCTGACAAGTTGTTCTTTTAAAAACTTTATTCTAGTTAATGATTTTTTAGTGCTGTTTGACGATTCGCAAGCGAATGGTTCTTCAGGCCGCTACCCGCCGTGGCGTAAGTTCCCGATCAATGCAATGCGGACGTTGGACGGTTGGCGTGCAGGTCGACGTTGCCATGAGCCCGTCTGTGGCAATGCTGGATTCAGCCGCAAGGCGGGTTGACGCCGAAAGAAACTGAAGGAAACTGAGTGACCGTCAGAATGAAGGTCGGTGTAAAAACTATTTCTGGCGGATGGATGGCGGGCGCGTGACCGTGCCAGCCGCAGGCGGAGTGTTCTCAGATGTCGTCAGGCTATTGATCATTTGTCGCTGAAGTGCTTCCCAGCCCGAGTGTCCCATGTCGCTCAGTGTCGCGAGATTGCGCTCGATAATCTCTGAGGCGTCCAATAGCGTTGATGTCGCCTTGTCAAGGCTGGCCTCGCGCAGCAAGTGCAGCGTAGGAAAAGGCGAACGGTTAGTGCAATTGGTGACGTCATCTCCATCGGTGCCCGCGAAACGATAGTCGGGGTGAAAACTGGCGATTTGCAAAATACCACTCAGACCGGCTTCTTCGAGCAGGGCGTCGGCGACATCAAGGAAGTCGTTGTACTCGATGAAGTCCTGCAGTATCCACGGGTGTATCAGCAGGCAAGTATCCGTCGTCGTTGAGGGTGTATCGACCAGTGCCATCATCGCTGCCAGTAAATCCTGCGACAGAACAGCTTCATCTGTCGCGGTGCTGACGCGGTATGCTATCTGCTGCCGAACATGCACTGGCTTGGCAAAAGGGCATAGATTGAGCCCGATCACTGCATGCTCAACCCATGCGCGGGTTAGTGCGATCACCTGATCGGCAGCGCGAGTATCCGTCGGCGCAGGCAGCGTGATCATCTCAGTGATGTCAGACGAAGGATGAAAAAGGGATTCACGAGCGTCGCTGCTGTCGAATGGCGTTGCCAAGCTCTATGACCGCCATTGCATAAAAAAAGCTGCGATTGTATTTGGTAAGCGCAAAAAAATTGTCACTGCCGACCCAGTAGCGCGTGGGTCGCTCCCCATCTTGGAGATCGACCAGTCCCACCATCAGCGAGCGTGGTATGTCACTGGGCAGGACAACGCCGGACTGCTCCACCTCATCGACTGAATGTGTCGCGGCGAGTGCAATACCGATCAATGGCTTCCAGCGGGTCTCGCTACTCGCATCGGGGCGTGCAGGATAGACCAGGGGCAGATTCGCCATCCAGCCGTGTTGTGACAGGAAGCTCGCGACGCTGCCGATCGCATCAGCGGCTGAGTTGCGCAAGTCGATCTTGCCGTCGCCATCAAAGTCAATGGCGAAACGCCGTATGCTCCCTGGCATGAACTGTGGCAGGCCGATCGCACCAGCGAAGGATCCTGACAAGCTGAATGGATCGATATTGCTCTCTCTGGCATAAAGCAGTACATGCTTCAACTCGCTGCGAAAGTAATCCATGCGCGTCTGACGGTTGGGTGCCTCGGGATAGGCAAACGCCAGCGTGGTGAGTGCGTCCATTACGCGGATATTGCCGGGCTGGCGGCCGTAAATTGTCTCGACGCCAAGTATGCCAACGATGATTTCCGGGGGTACGCCGAATTCAGCTTGCGCACGAGTCAGCTCGGTCTCGTGACGCCGCCAGAAATCCAGCCCTGCCTGAATGCGTCGAGGCTCGACGAAACGCTCGCGATAGGCGGTCCAGTTCTTTGCCTTGCCGGCCGGCGGCGGATTGATCAGTTTGATGACCTTGTCGAGGTAGTGAATCTTCGCGAACTGCGCGTTCAGCTCACCGCGATCAAAGCCATGCTCGTCGCTCATTTCGGTGATGAACTCGCCGACAGCTTTCCACTGGCCGAAATTGGTGAACTCAGGCTCCCCATCGCCGGAGTGCGGCTGCTGAGTTTTTTGTCTTGCTCGACCAGGGGCGCTTGCTGGTGACGGTTTCTTCGCCTTATGTGCCTTCGGGGTTTTGTGAGCTGCCGAGGCGGCCGGGGATGGTACGCGTTCCGTTGTCTGCTTAGACGCTGCAATGGCTACAGGGAGAGTGCCCGCGATCAGCGAGAACAGGCAGGCGCTCGCAAGCTGCCGCAAAATTATGGTCAGGTTGTGCATCAGAGGGTATCGGGGATGGTGGAATACCGGGTGGCCGGAGAGCCGCAAGTATAGATCATGGATACCTTCTCCAGACAGCTGCTGCACTCATGCATAATGGACCGATGCGCACTGCATTTTTCTCTCACCCGGACTGCCTCTTGCATGAGATGGGGGAGTGGCATCCCGAATCGCCCGCACGCCTGCAGGCGATTGAAGACCAGTTGATGGCCAGCGGGATGTTGCCTTTTCTCGATTGCCGCGAAGCCCCGCTCGCCAGTGAGGTGCATCTGCAAAGAGTGCATACACCGCAAGCCGTTGCGCGCGTGAGGGAGCATCTGCCCGAGTCGGGCCAAGGTAGCGATCCGCGCGGTGGTCCTTATCATGCGATTGATGCGGATACTTTGCTCAATCCTCACAGCTGGCAGGCGGCTCTGCGAGCGGCGGGCGCGGCGGTGGCGGCCACGGATGCGGTGCTGCGCGGAGAGGTGAAGAATGCATTTTGTGCCGTGCGTCCGCCCGGGCATCATGCGACGCCAACGACGCCTATGGGATTCTGCCTGTTCAACAACATCGCCATTGCCGCTTGCCACGCGATGGATGTGCACGGGCTAACGCGCATCGCCGTTGTTGATTTTGATGTTCATCATGGTAATGGTACGGAAGATGCCTTTGCCGGAGATGAGCGCGTTTTAATGGTGAGTTTTTTTCAGCATCCGTTGTACCCCTATACGGGTACCTATCCTGAGGGGCAGGCCCCGAAAAATCTGGTCAATATCCCTGTGTCCGCCTACACGCGCGGCGATGTCGTTCGAGAGCTTGTACAGCGCCACTGGTTGCCGGCGCTGGATGCGCATCGCCCGGAGATGATTTTCATCTCTGCGGGTTTCGATGCGCATCGTGAGGACGACATCGCCTCCATGGGATTGGTCGAAGCCGACTACGCATGGATGACCCGCCAGCTGTTGACGGTGGCGGATCGGTGGTCGAACGGGCGCATCGTCAGCTGTCTGGAGGGCGGCTACAGCCTGTCCGCGCTGGGTCGCAGTGTGGCGGCGCATCTGCGGGTACTGGCTGACCTGGGATAAATCGCGCCCCAGGGCGGGTATCACTGCCGGGTAAAATAGTGGCTCGCTGATCCCCTTTGTCTACCTGATTTCTCCAGGCTTTCCATGTCTATCCAATGGTTCCCCGGTCACATGAACGCGGCGCGCAAGAAGGCCGCCGAATCCATGGAGAAGACCGACCTCGTGATCGAGGTATTGGATGCCCGTCTGCCCGAGGCCAGCAGCAATCCGATGATTGCAGAACTCCGGCGTGCCCGGCAGCGTCCGTGTCTGAAGATACTCAACAAGAGCGATCTGGCCGATCCTGCGGCAACCAGTGCGTGGCTCAAGCATTACAGCGCCCAGGCTCAGGTGTACGCGGTAGCGCTGTCCTGCAAGAAGGCGGCCGAGGTCGCAAAGATTCCTGATCTGTGCCTCAAGCTTGCCCCGCATCGCGGCACCGCATTGAAACCCTTGCGCGTGATGATCATGGGCATACCCAATGTGGGGAAATCCACGCTGATGAATGCACTGCTGAAGAAAAAAGTCGCGAGGGTGGGTGATGAGCCGGCGGTGACCAAGACCCAGCAGCGGCTCTTCCTTGGTAATAACATCGTGCTGGTCGATACGCCGGGCATGATGTGGCCCAAGATTCAGCATCCGACCGACGGGCTGATGCTGGCCGCAAGCCATGCGATCGGTGTCAATGCGATCATTGAAGAAGAGGTCGCGGCTTTTCTGAGCGACTTGCTGCTACAGCGGTATCCGTCGCTGCTGGCGGCGCGTTACGGTCTACAACCGGAAAATGTGGATGGTATCGGTGTGCTAGAGCATATCGCTACCCGTCGCGGTTTTCGTGTACGCGGCGGTGATGCCGATGTCGAGAAGGCGGCACATACGCTGTTGCAGGACTATCGAAGCGGTACACTAGGCCGCATTAGTCTGGAGACGCCCGAGAATCGCCCGGCACTGCTGGCGAGTTACCAGCCGCCGCCCTCGCTGGCCCTCGGAAGAGAGCAGGAAGAATACGAGCCTGAGTAAAGTCGTCGATATCCGCGACTCGATCAGCGCAATTCAGAATACGAAGGAGACATCATGGCCCAGCCGGAAACCCCCTATGTGCTGAAGCAGCAGGAAGGTGACGCCGTTACTCTGACCCTGAATCGCGGTGAACAACTCAATCCGCTGTCCGAGGAGATGCTTACTGCGTTACAGGTGGAGATGAACGCGATCGCCGCCGATCCCAAAGTTCGTGTGGTGATCATGGCCGCCAGTGGAAAGGCCTTCTGTGCCGGACATGATCTCAAGCAGATGCGCGCCAGTCCGTCGGCCGATTACTATAAAAAACTCTTCGATCAGTGTAGCAAGTTGATGCTATCCATTCAGCATATGCCGCAGCCTGTGATCGCGCGCGTGCAGGGCATGGCGACCGCAGCAGGTTGTCAGTTAGTGGCCATGTGCGATCTGGCGGTCGCCTCCGAAGAGGCACGGTTCGCGGTCTCTGGTGTCAATTATGGTTTGTTTTGCTCGACGCCTTCCGTCGGACTCACGCGTAATGTGCCGCGCAAACAGGCCATGGAAATGCTGCTGACGGGTGAATTCATCGATGCGCAAACAGCTTGTGAGCGCGGACTCGTCAATCGCGTCGTGCCGTCGGAGCGACTCGATCAGGAGATCGCATCTCTGGTGGACAGTATTCTGGCCAAGCCGGCAGTAGCGATCGCTATGGGCAAGCAATTGTTCTATCGCCAGATGGAGATGGGCATCGCGGCTGCTTACCAGCTGGCGGGTGAGACCATGGCCTGTAACATGATGGACGAGGCTGCACTGGAAGGTGTGCAGGCTTTTATCGAGAAGCGTACACCGGCATGGAAACGCTGATCTCAGACAAGGATTGCGTGAGGCTCCCTGAGTCTGGCGTCGGTGGCTGACTGTATGGGCTTCATCGTGCCGTAGATCGTGGGAAGCTGGCGGTTGGCGTTCTGTAAGGCAGGATCGACCGCCGATTCTTCAAGGAAGTAGATGGGTTTGGGTGGCATGATCACCTCGCCTTCGCCCATCGAGCTAATGTTGTTGAACATGTGGGCACGAACGCCCTCGGCGTGAAGAATGGTCATCTGCAACTGGCGGTCGGGTTTTCTTGCTGCGTAATTTTGGCTCTCGACATGCGTTGCCGACGACCAGTGTGGGCTGCAGTACTGCATCCCTGGTTGCATCTTCGATAGCCTGAATGCTCCTGCGCCATTACAGATAGCGACACCCTTGTAGAGAGTGCCTCGGTAGAGAAAATCATGATGCATGCTCAGGATGCCGAGCCCTTCATTCAGTGGCTTTGACAGGCAGGAGGTGATCAATGCCAGTGTGTTTACCCCACAGAGCTGCCATATTCGCATGCTGTCATTGATGGCGTTGAACATGCCGCTATTCGAGCTGCAATAATCGATCAGTGCTATCAAGTGATCTTCGGCCAGTTGAGGCTTGTCTGCTTTTTTGTTGGCGATGGATAAATTCATCGCCTCGCAAGAGACCGACACGCCTAATTTGATTAGTACGTCGGGCTGAATCGTGCTGGCCATGGCCATCTGATCCGAATCTTTTAGTTTGGTAAAACTCTCAGTGAATGATTCGATCAGATCGCTTTTATGTTTTGGCGTAATGGCAGCGTCGAGCGTCATGTCGGGGGCGCTGACGGAGTAGTTCAACAGGAATCTTGGCGTTTCTGATAGCCCACAGCTCAACTGATAGCCTACAGCCCGCTCTGCTGCGGCAGGCGAGTTGTCTGGTGAGAATAAAAGATGATCAGGTACACGTTGATATTCGTAATTCACTTCATCATTGATATCTGCGCGGAATTTATCCTCAATCTCACACATCGTTCCCCACAGCGAATGGTTGATCTCAATTTTCTTTAATGCTGCGATGCAGTCTTTATTGAGCTGCGCTAGCCGCGCATTTTGAGTGCTCAGCGAGCGCTGTATCTGATGAATTTTTCCGTCAGTTCTGGGCGAGTGCGGATATCGACTAACTCTCGAGCAAATTTTGCTAAGCATGATGTTGCCCTCCTGGTCATTCAGATCATTGTTCTGTTGATTGGCAGTAATAGCCTTTGATTATTTGCTGATATCTGAGTGGCGAATAACGGGCGATGATCGTCTTACAAGTGCGACAAAAATATGAGATGGCTCAGGTGTTCGATCAAAACACATAGAGTTCGATGAGCAAATGCGCCGAGGGTCAGGTAGAAGAAAAGAGCAATAAAAAAAGCCCGCATCGCTGCGGGCTTTTCTGGGGCAATGTAGCCTGAACAGAATTACATCATGCCATCCATGCCCATGCCACCCATACCGCCCATGCCACCCATACCGCCGCCACCAGAAGAAGGCTTGTCCTCAACCAGGTCGGACACCATGCAGTCGGTGGTCAGCATCAGTCCGGCGATCGACGCCGCGTTCTGTAGCGCCGAGCGGGTGACCTTGGCCGGATCCAGCACACCCATTTCCACCATATCGCCATAGGTGCCGTTGGCCGCGTTGTAACCGAAGTTACCTTTGCCTTCCAGCACTTTGTTGACGACGACCGAGGCTTCTTCGCCCGCATTGCTCACGATCATGCGCAGTGGCTCTTCAATCGCGCGAAGCACGATCTTGATACCGGCATCCTGATCAGGATTGTCACCCTTGAGTTTCAGATTCGAACGCGCACGCAGCAGAGCGACGCCGCCGCCTGCCACGATGCCTTCTTCGACCGCAGCACGGGTCGCATGCAGCGCATCTTCGACACGAGCTTTCTTCTCTTTCATCTCGACTTCGGTCGCAGCCCCGACCTTGATGACAGCCACGCCACCAGCAAGCTTCGCGACGCGCTCTTGCAGCTTCTCGCGGTCATAGTCAGAAGTTGCTTCTTCGATCTGAACGCGGATCTGCTTGACGCGAGCTTCGATGGACTTGCTTTCGCCGGCGCCGTCGATCACGGTCGTGTTTTCCTTGGCAACCTCAACGCGCTTGGCCTGGCCCAGATCGTTCAGGGTGGCCTTTTCCAGCGTCAGACCGACTTCCTCGGCGATCACCTGACCACCGGTCAGGATGGCGATATCCTCCAGCATGGCTTTGCGACGATCGCCAAAGCCAGGCGCTTTCACGGCGCAGGTTTTCAGAATGCCGCGAATATTGTTGACTACCAGCGTGGCCAGTGCTTCGCCTTCGATATCTTCAGCAATGATCAGCAGCGGACGACCTGCCTTGGCCACTTGCTCAAGCACCGGCAGCAGATCACGGATGTTCGAGATCTTCTTGTCGCACAGCAGGATGAATGGATTGTCCAGCAGCGCGACTTGCTTGTCGGCGTTGTTGATGAAGTAAGGCGACAGATAGCCACGATCGAACTGCATACCTTCAACGATATCCAGCTCGTCATTCAGCGACTTGCCGTCTTCCACCGTGATCACGCCTTCCTTGCCGACTTTTTCCATCGCTTCAGCAATGCGCTCGCCGATCGAGGTGTCGGAGTTGGCCGAGATCGAGCCCACTTGAGCGATTTCTTTCGAGGTGGTGCAGGGCTTGGCAATCTTGTGTAGTTCTTCAACCGTGGCTGTAACGGCTTTGTCGATACCACGCTTGAGATCCATCGGGTTCATGCCGGCGGCCACGTACTTCATGCCTTCGCGAACGATTGCCTGTGCCAGCACGGTCGCGGTGGTGGTGCCGTCACCGGCGTTGTCGGAGGTCTTGGAGGCGACTTCCTTCACCATCTGCGCGCCCATGTTCATCAGCTTGTCTTTCAGCTCGATCTCTTTGGCGACCGATACACCGTCCTTGGTGACGGTGGGTGCGCCGAACGAGCGCTCCAGAACCACGTTGCGACCTTTCGGGCCCAGGGTGACTTTGACTGCGTTGGCGAGAATATTCACGCCTTCGACCATCTTGTGGCGCGCGCTGTCGCCGAAAACTACTTCTTTAGCTGCCATGTTGACTGCTCCTTAACTAACTTTATTTGGAATGAGGGGTTCGGACGTGATTACTGGACGACCGCGAAGACGTCTTCTTCGCGCATGACCAGGTATTCTTCATTGCCCACCTTGACGGTCTGGCCGGAATATTTGCCGAACAAGATCTTGTCGCCGACTTTCACATCCAGCGGACGAACCTTGCCGTCTTCAAGGATCTTGCCGTTGCCGATGGCCACAACCTCGCCCTGATCCGGCTTCTCGGCAGCCTGATCCGGGATCACGATGCCCGAAGCCGTCTTGGTTTCCTGCTCCAGGCGCTTGACCACGATACGGTCGTGCAGAGGACGAAGATTCATGAAAACTCCTTTTAAAAACAGTTGGTTATGTTTATTTTTCCGGCCATTCCGGGAGCGTTGCCCCGGACCCGGCCGGCGAGGGTCGGTCGTATTGGCGGCGAGGGTTGTTAGCACTCTCCGCCAGCGAGTGCCAAGTATAGGGACGGGCTTCGGGTTTTTCAAGAATCTCTGCTGAAAACTTCTTTCGGCGCACTCATGAAAATTAATGACTTGATAATTCTCAGCTTTACGCCGCTCGAGTATCGCTGGCAGAGGCCCACGCAAGCCGCGCGGCCGCCAGATCTTCGATGGCCGTTCCCACGGATTTGAATAAAGTGATTTCCTGGTCGCTGCTGCGTCCGGTATGTCTGCCATGGGTCAGACACGCCAACTCAGCCAGCACATGGTCGCGGGAGATAAGTCCTGCCGTCATCGGCTGCACCAGATCACCCGCCTCGGCCAGCGCACCGTCGAAGGTGTCAACGAACACGCGGCTGTGTAAGACCAGCGCATCATCGACCTCGCGCATGTCGGGCTTGAAGCCGCCGACCAGGTCAATATGCGTGCCGGGTTTTACATCGGGGAGGCGCAGCAGCGGTTCTGTGCTCGTCGTGGCGCAGCAGATGATGTCTGCCTGCGCTGCCGCCAACGACAACTCGTTCGCAGTGTTCAAACTGATTGCCGGATCCATGCCGGCGTCACGCAATGTGTGCAGCAGGGTTTGCGCCTTGACAGCGTCGCGCCCCCATACGGTGACGGTTCGTATTGGCCTGGCAATGCAATGCGCGAGCGCCATCTCCGGTGCCAGCTGCCCGGTACCCACAATCAGTAGATGCTGACTCTCTTCGCGCGAGAGATAGCGTGATGCCAGCGCCGACGCTGCGGCCGTGCGGCGCAGGGTGAGTTGCTCGCCATCGATCAGCGCCAGTGGCACGCCACTCGAGGCGTCCATCAAGATGAATAGCGCGTGCACCGTCGGTTTGCCTTTGCTGCGGTTCTCCGGCATCACGGTGACCAGTTTTACGCCCAGTTGTTTGGATTCCTGCCAGACGGGCATCAGCAGCAGCGTGGAAGATTCCTGTTCTGACAAGGCATGAACATGACGGCGTGGTGCGTGCACTATGTCGCAAAATGAATCGCGCAACGTGTTGATCAGTACCGGGTAGGGCAGGTGCTTGCGCAACTGTTCGCCATCGATAAAAGGAATCATGAGCGTGTGTTAATTGTTGGCGGGTTTGACGCGAGACTGATTGTACGGCCCCGACATCTTGGGACATACCTTCTGGCCTGTGGGGTGCATGGGATAATTCTGCCATCAATGTGAGGATCGGCAGATGACGCGCTTGAAGCTGCACCCCCTGGTTTGCCTTGTACTGCTGCTGGCGTTAGGCGGCTGCGGCACCTTGCAGCCGAGGGGGAGATTACCGGATCCGCTGTCTGCTTCGTTGGCACAGGCGGGCATACCAGCGTCTTCGGTCGCGCTGGATATTCGGTCTGTCGATGGCGAACGTCTCGTCGCTCATAACGCTGATATCGCTTTCAAGCCCGCATCCGTAATGAAGCTGGTGACGACTGCCGCCTCGCTGGAGCTACTGGGTCCGAGCTATCGGTGGATCACGCGTCTGCATTCTTCCGCCGAGATCAGCAACGGTATCCTGAATGGCGATCTCATCATCGAGGGCGGCGGTGATCCGCGTTTCGCGCACGAAGATCTTGCTCGTTTGTTGCGACGCTTGCGCTCGATGGGCGTGCGCGAGATACGAGGCGATCTGGTGCTGGATAGCAGCTTGTTTGAATCAGCTGTTGCGGATCCCGCCGCCTTCGATGCCGCACCTGAGCGTGCCTACAATGCTTTGCCCGATGCCTTACTGCTGGATGCAAAAGCACTCAGCGTCGTGCTGGTTCCCGATACCAACGCGGATCGCGCGCGCCTCAGCGCTGAGCCACCGATGAGCAACTTCATCATCGATCCGCCCGCGCAGAATGATCAGCCCTGCATTCGCTGGAGAGAGCAGCTCAAACCAGTGCTCACGGCAGGATGGCTTCGCTTCGAGGGAAGCTTTCCGATCAGTTGTGGTGAGCGTTTACTGACACTGCATCTGCATACCCTGAGCAATGTGCACTATGTGGATGCCGTGTTTCGCCAGCTGTGGTCTGAGCTTGGCGGCACAATCACTGGCAGTGTGCGTGCAGGCAGCGTGCCAGCTGCTGCGCGCGAGCTGCTGGCCTGGGAATCGATGACGCTTGCGGAGATCATCCGTGACATCAACAAACACAGTAATAACGTGATGGCACGACAGTTATTGTTGAGTTTGGCGGCGAATCGTGGCAGCGCTCCGGCGAGTCCCAGGGCGGGTGCGGCGCGAGTGCTCGACTGGATGACCCGCCATCGCATTAACGCACAAACAGTCATCATCGATAACGGGTCCGGCCTGTCGCGCGATGAGCGTATCAGTGTCGGTGCGCTGTCATCTGTGTTGCAGCAAGTCTGGCAAAGTCCATTGATGCCGGAATTTATCGCCTCGCTGCCGTTGGTCGGTATCGATGGCACGATGGGACGACGACTTCAGGAATCCTCCGTGCGAGGCCAAGCACATATCAAGACCGGAACGCTAATAGACGTCACCAGCATCGCAGGTTATCTGACCGCGAGATCCGGTCGCAGACTCATTGTCAGCTGCATTATCAATGATGCGAATGCGTCTGCTGCACGTCCTGCGCTGGATGCACTGTTGCAGTGGGTTCACGACCGCTATTGATAGGCCGGGCAGTGCTCTGCGCCTTGAGAGCGAAGGCGGGGTTCTGGCGTAAAGCTACGATGTTGAACCCTCACTGGGGCGACGGAACATGACGGTCGACATCGCGCCAAGTATGAGCACGATTGCCACATAGTCTTGCCAGTGCGGTTCCTCGCCCAATATCCATGCGCCCGAGAAGGTGCCGATCACGGGGATGAACATTACTGACAAACTGGATGCCACTGGGGGCAGTGAGCGCGCCAGCTGGAACCAGACGACGTGCGCAAAACCAAAAATGATCGCGGCATTGTAGAGAATGCCCAGCCATTCGATCCAGTTTGGCCAGCGCACCTGAGGTAGTTCAAAGATCAGTACCAGCACCGCGATACCTGCCGTCGCAAAACTCAGCATCCAGAGCGTGAGCGAGATGGTCGGCATCTCGATCTGGGTGCGCTTCATCAGCACGGTGCCAAATCCCCAGGCGGCGGCTGCCATCAGCACCGTCAGCGTGCCTAGTGGCTGACCTGAGATGCGCGAGAACTCGCTTGATAGAAGGAGCATTGCGCCCGACATCGCCATCACAATGCCGGCCAGTGCGGCCCGGCTGATGCGGTCACCAAAGAACACCAGGCCGGCAATCACTGCCCAGGCCGGCATGGTGTATCCGAGAATCGCTGCGCGCCCGGAAGACAGCATCCGTACGCCGATAATGATCAGCGCATGCCAAATGAACATATTGGGGATGGCCAGCTTGAGTACCGTCGGTACGCCGCCTTGCGGTATCGCCAGCGGCACTTTTTGTATGCGCGCCACGGCCCAGATGACTGCAATGCCGCCCAGCATACAAATAAGGCGAAAGGTCAGTGGCGGAAATTCCCGCACGCTGATTTTCATCACCGGCCAGTTGAGTCCCCAAAAAAGGGTCAGCAGGGCCAACAGCACCAAGTCTCTGCGGGTCAATCGCGTCATGGGCGGGGAAGATAGCATGAAAGGCTACAATGAAGGCATTTCGATGTATTGAACTGCCGCTTAGTGTTCAACCACCTCTCATCTAAGTTACTCAACCGTGAACTTCACCGACAAGCTTGCCGCCGCGACCCAGCGCCATGATTCCCTGCTCTGCGTGGGTCTCGATCCCGATATCACGCGCTTTCCGGCGCAACTGCAAGGCAAGGACGGCAGCATTTTCGAATTCTGCAAAGCGATCATTGATGCGACTGCCAGCGTCGCTTGTGCATTCAAGCCTCAGATCGCTTACTTCGCCGCGCTGGCCGCTGAAGATCAGCTGCAGGGTGTCTGTGACTATCTCAAGCAGCGCTATCCCGATATTCCGATCGTGCTGGATGCCAAACGTGGTGATATTGGCGCCACTGCTGAGCAGTATGCGCGCGAAGCGTTCGAGCGCTATCGAGCCGATGCTGTGACGGTCAATCCTTACATGGGATTTGATTCGATTGCTCCCTATCTCGAGTGGACAGATCGCGGCGTGATTGTGCTCTGTCGTACCTCCAACCCCGGCGGTTCGGATCTGCAGTTCCTGCAAGTTGATGGCAAGCCCTTGTACCAGTATGTCGCGCAGCTGGTATCCGATCAATGGAACCGTCACGGACAATGCGGCCTTGTTGTCGGCGCGACGTTCCCGGAAGAGCTTGCGCAAGTGAGAGCAATGGTGGGTGAGATGCCCCTGCTGGTGCCCGGCATCGGGGCGCAGGGTGGTGATATTGAAGCCACCGTCAAAGCAGGGCGCACTGCTCAGGGCAGCGGCATGATGATTAATTCTTCGCGTGCGATCTTGTACGCAAAGCCTGAAGGCAGCGAAGAGTTCACTGCGGCCGCCGCCCGCGTCGCGCGCGAGACGTGCGACGCAATCAATCGGCATCGCTTTAGCTGAATTTCCAGCTGGGTGGGTACTCAAAAATACGCTCGCGTTTCTGGCATCTTCTATGGCCAGCGCTTTTTTGAGTCAGCGAAAATCTGGTGTTTGGTCGCTGCCTTTCAAAAAAATTTCCTTGGTATCTGTGCAAGTAATCTCTGTCTTTGTCAATTCCGATCTTGTCTGGGGCAAGCGCGCCCACAAGAATTTACGAATTCGATAAATAATGAGGTGTCGTCGCATGATAAAAACGCACTCCCCCCAGAAAGAGTGTTCTCTTCGACGTTCGATCTTCAAGCACCCTACGGGTAAAACTTGCTGGAGATAATCGGTGCTCGACTAATTCAGCAGCGCTCTAGAAATTTTAACAATCCTCGCAGCGCATGAATGATGGTCTGCTCTCGTACGGCACGGCGATCGCCGCTGAACACCAGCCGCTCAGTATGAATGATTTTGCTGTGTGCCCATCCGAAACAGACGGTGCCTACTGGTTTGCCCGGCACGGCGCCGGCGGGACCTGCGATGCCGGTGGTGGAGAGCGCGACATCGGCATGGGTGTTGACGAGCGCACCTTTAGCCATTTCAGCAGCGACTTCTTCGCTGACAGCACCAAGCTGCGCAATCAGTGCCTCGGGTACTCCGAGGAATTGTGTCTTTGAACTGTTCGAGTAGGTAGTGAAGCCGCAATCGAACCATTCCGAGGAACCAGCGATATCGGTAATCAGTTGAGAGATGCCACCACCCGTTACCGATTCTGCCGTGGCTAGCAGCCAGCCTTTTTTCTTCAGCGCCAGCCCAACTTGCTCGGAGAGTTCATTCAGCGTGTCCATACAGTGCTCCTGTGATCCGATGCCGACATGGTGTCAGGGATTCACCAAAAGCGCCATAGCGCAAGCACTAGCAGCGTGAAGAATGCGGCGATGATATCGTCTGCCATCACGCCGAATCCACCCTTGAAGCGCTTCTCGAATTGTCTGATCGGTGGCGGCTTGGTCATGTCAAAAAAGCGGAATATCAGAAACGCGGCCAGCTGCGCCTTGAAACTGGCTGGGGTGACGAACAGCATCACCAGCCATATGGCAACAATCTCGTCCCAGACCATCGCGCCATGATCGGGGACGCCCAGTGCACGCCCGGTGCGGTCGCAGGCCCACACGCCAATGACAAATCCGGCGACGATCAGCAAGCCCCAGACGGCAGGCGTCAGCACCTCGGGCCAGCGCACAGACAGCGCATGGAACAGCAACCAACCAAACAAGGTGCCAATGGTGCCCGGCACCCAAGGCGATAAGCCACTGCCAAAACCAAACGCGAGAAGATGGGCTGGGTGAGACAGCATGAAGTCTGCGGTCGGTTTTCGTGGTGTGACGGGCAAGACAGGGTCTGCGGTTTCGGCGAGGGATGGCTCGGGATTCATCATGAAGTGAAATGATCGAAAGACTGGTTCATCAGGGCGAGTGTCCGCCCGTTGGCATCCAGCAGTTGTACGCCGGGCTCTGCGCGCAGGCGGCCAATACAAGTGACGTCGGTGTGGGTCTGTTGGCCAGCAGCCAGCACGGAATCGTGCTGGCTGGCGGGCGCGCAGAAGCAGAGCTCATAGTCATCACCGCCATTGAGCGCAAATGCACGTCGCTGTTCCGCGTCGCGGCGTGAGAGCGCAAGGCCGAACGGCAATTCGTCCGCATGAATGACCGCGCCGGTGTCGGACTGTTTCAGAATATGGCCCAGGTCGCCCAGCAAGCCATCGGAGACATCGATTGCGGCAGTCGCTACGCCGCGCAGCGCCAGTCCCAGCGCATTGCGCGGCGTTGGTGTGTGGAGTCTTTTTGCGGCGAGCGACAGCTGATCTCCCGCGAGCGTAATTTCTCCAAGCAAGGCCGATAGTGCAAGCTTTGCGTCGCCCAGGCTACCCGATACCCAGACTTCGTCGCCGGGACGGGCGCCACTGCGTCGGATCGCTGCGCCCTCGGGTACGCTGCCCAGTACGGTGACGCACAGGTTCAGCGGTCCACGGGTCGTATCGCCGCCAACGAGTTCGATCTGATGCGAGTCGGCCAGTGCCAGCAGGCCTGTTGAGAACGCTTGCAGCCAATCGGCGTCAGCTGATGGCAGCGATAGCGCCAGAGTGAAGCCTAGCGGGCGCGCACCGATCGCGGCAAGGTCGGAGAGGTTGACTGCCAGTGTCTTGTGTCCGAGCGCATGAGGATCGGCGCCCGTGAAAAAATGGCGACCTTCCACCAGCATGTCAGTCGACACGGCGAGTGTTTCGCCGGCGGGTATGTGCAGCAATGCGCAATCGTCGCCCACCCCAAGGCGCACCGGTCCTGCGGGCCGCGGTGCGCGGTGGAAGTAACGCTCGATCAGCTGGAATTCAGACAACATCCGACGATTGTACCGAATGGCCATGTTGGCGCGAGGAGGATGCTCAAGCAGGGGCTGACGGGCAGGCCTCATAGGGATGGTCTGTTAAAATCTGACGCCTTCGAATACGCTCCACAGAAAGCTGCCCCGCATGGATTCCGATCGCAATCAGCAAGAGCTTCGCCAGCAATTTCGCCAGGCAGCCCTCGAATACCACGAATTTCCCACCCCCGGCAAAATCAGCGTCACACCCACCAAACAGCTCACCAACCAGCGTGACCTCGCACTGGCTTATTCGCCCGGTGTGGCGGCGGCGTGCGAAGAGATCGCCGCCGAGCCGTCGAATGCTTTCCGCTACACCGCGCGCGGCAATCTGGTGGCAGTGATCACTAATGGCACCGCAGTGCTCGGTCTGGGTAATATCGGCCCGCTGGCCGCCAAGCCGGTCATGGAAGGCAAAGGTGTGCTGTTCAAAAAGTTTGCTGGCATCGATGTATTCGATATCGAGATCAACGAGACCGATCCGGACAAGCTGTGCGACATCATTGCGGCGCTGGAGCCGACCTTCGGTGGCGTGAACCTTGAAGATATCAAAGCGCCCGAGTGCTTCTACATCGAGCGCAAGCTGCGCGACCGGATGAAGATCCCGGTGTTCCATGACGACCAGCATGGCACGGCCATCATCGTCGGCGCCGCCATTCTGAATGGCCTGAAAGTGGTCGGCAAAGATCTCAAGAAATGCAAGCTGGTGGTCTCCGGCGCAGGGGCTGCGGCGCTGGCCTGCCTGGACTTGATCGTCGATCTGGGCTTTCCAATTGAGAACATCACCGTCACCGATCTGGCGGGCGTGGTGTACCAGGGTCGCACCGAGCTGATGGACCCGGACAAGGAGCGCTTCGCGCAAGCTACCCAAGCGCGCACGCTGGCCGAAGTGATTCCCGGCGCCGATATCTTCCTCGGTCTGTCGGCCGGTGGCGTGCTCAAGCCAGACATGGTGCGCGCGATGGCCGATCGGCCGCTGGTGCTGGCGCTGGCTAACCCGACGCCCGAGATTCTGCCGGAAGAAGTACGCGCCGTGCGTGATGACGCGGTGGTCGCGACGGGCCGCTCGGACTATCCGAATCAGGTCAACAACGTGCTGTGCTTCCCCTACATCTTCCGCGGTGCGCTGGATTGCGGTGCGACGACGATCACGCGAGAAATGGAAATCGCAGCGGTGCACGCGATTGCCGAGCTGGCACAAGCCGAGCAATCCGATGTGGTGGCTACCACCTACGGCGTGACTAATTTATCGTTCGGTCCAGATTACCTGATTCCCAAGCCTTTTGATCCGCGTCTGATGCTGAAAATCGCACCGGCGGTGGCGAAGGCAGCTGAGCATTCGGGCGTCGCTTCACGCCCGGTTCGCGATATGGCGGCCTACACCGACAAGCTGCAGCAATTTGTTTATCACAGCGGCAGCTTCATGAAGCCAGTATTTGCGATGGCAAAGAAAGCTCCCGCTGAGAAGAAGCGCATTGTGTTTGCCGAAGGCGAGGAAGAACGTGTGCTGCGTGCGGTGCAGGTGGTAATCGACGAAGGGCTGGCCAAGCCGACCCTGATTGGTCGTCCAGCGGTGCTTGCTCAGCGCATCGAACGCTATGGTCTGCGCATTCGCCCTGAGCTCGATTTTGACGTGATCAACCCGGAGCGTGACGAGCGCTATCGTTCGTACTGGGAGACGTATCTGTCGATGACCCGACGCAAGGGGGTGACCGAACAGTACGCCAAGCTCGAGATGCGCCGCCGTCACACGCTGATCGGCTCGATGGCGATTCACAAAGGCGATGCCGACGGAATGATTTGCGGTACCTTTGGCGCGACCGCGCTGCATCTTCACTATATTGATCAGGTCTTGGGTATGCGTCCCGGCGTGAATACCTATGCTGCCATGAATGCGCTGGTGCTGCACGATCGTCAAGTGGTGATGGTCGATACGCATGTCAACGAGAATCCGACTGCTGAGCAGATCGCCGAGATCACGATACTGGCGGCTGAAGAAATGCGCCGCTTCGGTTTGCATCCGCGTGCTGCGCTGCTGTCACATTCGAATTTTGGCAGCAGTAACAGCGAGTCCGCGAAAAAAATGCGTGATGCGCTGGCGATTATTCGCGAACGTGCGCCCAGTCTCGAAGCCGATGGCGAAATGCATGGCGACACCGCACTGGATGCCCACCTGCTGAAACAAACCATGCCCGATACGCCGTTGAAGGGTGATGCCAATTTGCTGGTGTTCTCCAATATCGACTCAGCCAATATCGCTTACAACCTGCTAAAAGTCGCTGCGGGTAACGGCGTGGCGATCGGCCCCATACTGCTTGGCTGCTCGCGTCCGGTGCATGTGCTGACTCCGTCAGCCACCGTGCGCCGCATTGTGAA
>JACCDJ010729471.1_pt1 | contig 36609 bp, 31 predicted proteins | sample 7444481 | NCBI WGS metagenome assembly JACCDJ01 (sample SAMN15323435, study PRJNA562643) | freshwater metagenome | isolation source: river surface water | place: USA:Blue River Watershed | collected 2017-08-15
ATCGCGCAGCTGGGTCGGTGCTGCCACATCACCCATGGTGTGGAACACCGCGGTGCGACCCTGCATCGCCGAAACCGAAGCCAGCGGCAAGAAAGTGGTGCAGTCTCCGACGGCGTAAACGTTGGCTCGAGCGGTTCGCGCGACCTTGTTGACCACGACGTGGCCGGTCTCGGTTAGCTCGATGCCGGCGTCCTCGAGGCCTAGCCCGGCGGTGTTAGGAATCGCACCAACGGCCATCAGGCAGTGGGAACCCTCGACCACGCGGCCGTCACTGAGTGTGACGCGCACGCCGGTGCCGGTGTTCTCGACCTTGTCGGCGCGCGACTTGTTCAGGATGTTCATGCCCTTGTTGCGGAACACGCGCTCGATAACCTCGGCGGCGTCGTTGTCGTTGCCCGGCAGCACGGTGTCGCGGCTCGAGATCAGGGTGACCTCGCTGCCGAGGTGCAGGTATGCGCTGGCAAACTCGGCGCCGGTCACACCCGAACCAACCACAATCATGTGCTCAGGCAGTTCGTCAAGGTTGTAGAGCTGCTTCCAGGTGAGGATTCGCTCGCCGTCCGGCTTGGCATCTGGCAGCTCGCGCGGGCTGGCGCCAACGGCAACGATGATCGTCTTGGCCTCCATGCGTTCGGCCTTAGCGCCCTTAGGTGCGTCGTCGCCCGGTTCGAAGATTACGTGGTGGTTGCCGTCGAGGCGGCCCGAGCCGTGCAGCACGCGAACGCCCTCGCGTAGCAGGTTCTCGAGCATGTCGCTCGACTGCGCCTCGGCGAGCTCGAGCAGGCGCTGGTTGACGGTGCCCAGGTCGATCTCGACCTTCGGCTTGATGTGCTGACCGCCGAAAGAGAACTTGACGCCCAACTTAGCGGCCTGTTCGACGCGACCCGCTGCTTCGGCGGTCGCGATGAGCGACTTGGATGGCACGACGTCGGTGAGCACGGCATTGCCGCCGACACCGCTGCGCTCAATGAGCGTAACTTCGGCACCAAGCTGGCGGCCGGCGAGGGCTGCTTCGTAGCCGCCTGGGCCACCGCCGATGACGACGATGTGGTGTGGTTTCTTGGGTGCAGTTGCTTCTGGGCTCACGCTCCTATTCTGCCCTAGTGCGCGCAGAATGTCGGCGGCGGCTGGGCCGACGAACCATCAATCAAGGGCCAGACGAGCAAGCCCAAACTCTTGTTTAGACTCGAGTTATGAACAATCCACTCGATGATTCAATGGCGAACCCATTCGAGGTAGCCCAGGCTGCCGCAGACCGCATCGCGGCCCTCAGCGGCGTCGCGCAGCACGACATCGCCCTCACGCTGGGCAGCGGCTGGGCAAAAGCCGCCGACCTGATCGGCGAGACCGTTGCGACGATTCCCGCAACCGAAATCCCTGGCTTTTCGGCCCCGGCTGTGCAGGGTCACGTAGCCACCATCCGCTCGATCGCGCTACCGAACGGCAAGCACGCACTCGTTCTCGGCGCTCGCACGCACTTCTATGAGGGCCACGGCGTGCGCCGCGTCGTGCACGGAGTGCGCACCGCTGCAGCCGCCGGCGTGAAGACCATGGTTTTGACCAACGGCTGCGGTGGAATCCGTCCCGAGTGGAAGCCAGGCACGCCGGTTCTGATCAGCGATCACATTAACCTGACCTCGGCCAGCCCGCTCGAGGGAGCCAAGTTTGTCGACCTGACCGACCTTTACTCGACACGCCTGCGAGCCGTGGCCCGCGAGGTCGACCCTTCGCTCGATGACGGCGTTTACGTTCAGTTCCGCGGCCCACAGTATGAGACCCCTGCAGAGGTGCAGATGGCCAAGGTGCTCGGCGGAGACCTAGTCGGCATGTCAACCGCTCTCGAGGCAATCGCCGTTCGCGAGGCTGGAATGGAACTGCCCGGCATCTCGCTGATGACCAATCAGGCGGCCGGAATCCAGAAGACTCCGCTGTCGCACGCCGAGGTTCTCGAGGCCGGTCGCGAGGCTGAGGCCCGCATCAGCGCGCTGCTGGCACAGATCGTGGGCAAGCTGTAAATGAATCTGGATGCCCTGCTCGTCGCGGCAACTGCCTGGCTGGCTCAAGACCCTGACGCCGAGACCCGTGCCGAACTTTCCGCACTGATCGAGGCCCGCGATGAGGCCGCATTGCGCGACCGATTCGAGAACCGCATCGGCTTCGGCACCGCCGGGCTCCGAGGTGAGCTTGGTGCCGGCCCTAACCGCATGAACCGCGTGCTGGTCGCGCAGGCCGCGGCGGGAATTGCCGCTTACCTGAATGAAAATCGCGATCAGTTGCTTGACTCGAACGGTCGTTTGAGCGTGGTTATCGGTTTCGACGGTCGCGTGAACAGCGACGTCTTCGCCGAAGACAGCGCGCAGATCTTTGCAGCCGCCGGTATCGACACCTGGTCGGTCGGGCTGGTTCCGACCCCCGTTCTGGCATTCGCCACCAAGTACTGGACTGCGTCGGCCGGCATCATGGTCACGGCCTCGCACAACCCGCCGCGCGACAACGGCTACAAGGTTTATCTGGGTGGAGCGAATGGCGGATCACAGATCATCTCGCCGGTTGATAAGCAGATCGCGGCCGAGATCGACCGCGTAGCTCGCGAGCTCACCTTCGATCAGATCCCGAAGTCGACCGACTTCAATCACAGCGGCGAGACCACGATCCACGAGTACATCAAGGCAACCGGCAACCTGGTTGGTTCGGTTGCCGTTGGCCCTCAGCCACGGGTCGTCTACACGGCCATGCACGGCGTCGGTTGGCAGACCACCAAGCAGCTCTTCGAACTAACCGGCATCAACCCGCCAGCGGTCGTTATCGAACAGAACGAACCGGACGGCGCGTTCCCGACCGTTAGCTTCCCGAACCCCGAGGAGCCCGGCGCGCTTGACCTGGCGTACGCGCTCGCCCGCGCTGAGGGTGCCGACATCATCGTCGCCAACGACCCGGATGCCGACCGCCTCGCCATCGCTATTCCCGACGCGAGTGCCGCCGACGGCTACCGCCGCCTGACCGGCGACGAGGTCGGACTAATCTTGGGCGACCGCATGGCCGCCAAGTGGGTCGCCGACGGCAACGGCTCCAACGCCAACCTTGGCGCATCCATCGTCTCGTCTTCGGCGCTAGGTGCCGTGGCCAAGCACTACGGGTTGGGCTTCAAGCAGACGCTGACCGGCTTCAAGTGGATCAGCAAGGTGCCGAACTTGGTCTTCGGGTACGAAGAGGCACTGGGCTACTGCGTCGACATCGCGCACACCCCCGACAAGGACGGCATCTCGGCCAGCCTGATCATCCTCGACCTCGCGATCGAGCTGCACCAGCGCGGCTCGAACCTAGAGCAGCACCTGTCAGAGCTGGGACGACGCTACGGACACTTCGCGACCGGCCAGATCAGCATTCGCGTGACCGACCTGTCGCGCATCGCGAAACTGATGGATGCCGTTCGCACGGCTCCGCCGGCCGAACTCTGCGGCCAGAGCGTTCGGTTCACCGACCTAGCGGTTGGCAGCGCCGAACTGCCTGCTACCGACGGCGTGCGCCTGGACCTTGCCGATGAGCGCCGAGTTATCGTGCGCCCTAGCGGCACCGAACCAAAGCTCAAGTGCTACCTTCAGGCGGTTGGCTCGAGTGCGGCCGACGCGAAGGCCAAGCTTGCCGAGTTAGATGCGGCGATGCGCAAGGTGCTCGCCTAGGCCTCAGGCTAGGCGAGCATGAGTTCGACTCTAGGCCTTCGGGCTCTCGATCCAGTCGAGAACGCTCTGCGGCAACGGTAGCGTGGCCGCCTCTTCATCGGTGGGCACCGGAGTGTCGACGACCATACGAAGCGGCAGCACGCCCGACCAGACGCCCTTGCCTAAGTCGTCCGGGTTGTCTTCGACTCCCCCATCGCGCACCTTGACCGACGCCTCATCCAGCGGCAAAGCTAGCACCATGGTCGCGGCGAGTTCCTTCTTGGTTGCCGGGCGAACCTCGGCTACTCGGCCGGGCACCAGCCCGTCGCTGAGCGCATCCAGAGCCGATTCCTTGGCCTCGCCGGTGATCTCGCGAGCCGCGCCGAAGACCACGACCGAGCGGTAGTTCATGCTCGATTCGAAGTTACTGCGCGCCACGACGATGCCGTCGAGCATGGTCACGGTAACGCAAACTGGGGCGCCAGCGGCCATCTCGCGCATGAATCGCGCGCCGCTCGAGCCGTGCAGCAGCAGTTCGTCACCGACGCGGGCGAAGCCCATCGGCAGCACGTAAGGCTGGTGATCGAAGACCAGGCCGACGTGGCAGAGCACGGTCGAATCGAGGATTTCGTACATCGCCTCGCGGTCGAAAACCGCGCGATCATTCAAACGATGGCCCTTGGTTCGTTCGGTCGAACCCGGTGCAGGCAACTGTGTTTCGGCGCTCATGACGCCAGCCTAGCCGAGCGAGTGGCTCAGCTTTTCGGTGATCTCTTCGAGGTCAAAAAAGTGCTCAATCGCGATTACCTCGGCCGGCAGACCCTGCAGCTTTTCAACCAGGTCAGGGGTGGTGAGGATGATTTGCGCGTCGCGGCGCTGCTGCGCGGTAGCTAGGTCGGTAGCGTCGACGGTCGCCTCGACCTCGAGCACCTTCAAAACCTTTTCGGCATTCATCTTCAGCAGCACCGAGGTGCCGATGCCCATGCCGCAGACCGCCAATAACTTCATGCGGATAATTGTCGCAGGTCGGGTTAGAGCGCAGCCCTGACATCTTCGGTTTGCACCGCATTTAACAAAGAATTAACCGTGGATGCGCTGCCCAGCGCGATCGCTAGCTCGCGCATCATGCCCAAGTGCGAGTTGTGGTCGAACGCGGCGAGACCGATCACCAGGCGCACTGGGTCGTTGGTTGCGTGACCGAAAGCCACGGGTTCTGCGAGGGTGACGAGCGAGATTCCGGTGTCGAGCACCTCTGCCGAAGGACGGCCGTGAGCGAGTGCGATGCCCGGTGCAATCACGATGTACGGGCCGTGATCCTCGACCGCGCGCAGCATCTCGCCGGTGTATGTCTCGGTGGCACGACCGCTGGCAACCAGCAGTTCGCCCGACTTCGCAATCGCTTCGCTGCGGTCGGCCGCAGCAAAACGCAAGGCAATAGCGGTATCGGCTAGCGCTTCTTGCAGGGCCGGATAGCGCATGGTCTAGCGGCGACGCTGTTCGTCGAAGCCGTCCTGAATCATGTCCTTCAGCTCGTCGCGGTCTTCGCGATCCTGGAACACGGCATCGGCTGCGTTCAGCTGGAAGCGCTCCAGGTCGTCGAGGTCGTAGTCGAATGCCTCGGTGAGCAGGCGCAGTTCGCGGGTGAGGCTGGTGGCCGACATCAGACGGTTGTCGGTGTTGACGGTCACCTTGAAGCCGAGCTCGTAGAGCACGTTGAACGGGTGGTCGGCGATTGACACGTCTTCGGCGTCTTCATCGAGCCATTCCTCGATCGCGCCGGTCTGCAGGTTCGACGATGGCGAAAGCTCTAGCGCGATGCCGTGGTCGTAAACCCAGCGGGCGACCGGACCAAGGCGAACCACGTCTTCGTCGCCCTCCTCCTCTACCAGCAGCAGGTCTTCGAAGATTCGCACACCGTGACCGAGGCGCTGTGCGCGTCCCGAGACGATGGCGTCCTTGATGCTCTCGATGCCGTCGGCCTCGCCCGCGTGAACGGTGGTCGGGAACAGGTTCTCGGCCAGATAGTCGAATGCGGCCTTGTGGCGCGAAGGAAGGAAGCCCTTTTCGGCACCTGCGATATCGAAGCCGACCACGCCGTTGTCACGGTGGCGCACGGCGAGCTCGGCAATCTCGAGGCCTCGGTCGGCGTGACGCATTGCAGTCACAAGCTGGCCGGTGACGATGAAGCCGCCCTTGGCATCGACCGCCTCCATGCCCTGCTCCAGGCCATCCTGAACCGCTTCGACGACCTCGTCGAGGGTCAGTCCGCCCTTGAGGTGCTGCTCCGGAGCCCAGCGGACCTCGCCATAGATGACGCCGTCCTCGGCCAGGTCGAGCACGAACTCGCGTGCGACCCGGGTGAGCGCCTCGCGGGTCTGCATGACCGCGATGGTGAGGTCGAAGGTCTTCAGGTATTCGACGAGCGAACCCGAGTCGGCCTGGTCGCTGAACCACTGAGCCAGGTCGGCTGCGTTCTCGGCGGGCAGAGCAACGCCGGTCTCCTTGGCGATGTCGATGATGGTCTGCGGGCGCAGGCCGCCGTCGAGGTGATCGTGCAGCGAGATCTTTGGCAGGGCCTTGAAGTCGATGTTGGCCATGGCGAATCCTTAGTTTCGGGTGATGCGGTCGAGCACGATCTTGCGCGCGCTCGGGTTTGAACTTCCAATGCTAACCGCGCCGGCGAGCGACTCGAGGGCGCGTTCGAATCGAGCGGGCTCGTCGGTGTGCAGTGTCATGAGTGGCTGACCCGCCTGAACGGCCTCGCCTACCTGCGCGTGCAGCTCGATGCCGGCACCAAACTGGACGGCGTCTTCCTTGCGTTCGCGACCAGCGCCGAGGCGCCAAGAGGCCACTCCGACCTGTAGCGCGTCCATAGATTCGATTACACCGGTCGACTCTGCCAACACGACGTGCTGTTCGCGAGCAGTTGGCAACGGCGCGCTCGGGTCGCCGCCCTGGGCCGAGATCATCTCGCGCCACTTGTCCATGGCTCGGCCATCGCGAAGAGCGGCGGCAACGTCGACGTCTGACTTGCCGGCCAGGCGCAGCATCTCGCGCGCTAGGTCGACGGTGAGTTCGACCACGTCGGTTGGGCCGCCACCCGCGAGCACCTCCACCGATTCCTCAACCTCGAGCGCATTGCCAATCTTGCGCCCGAGCGGGGTCGACATGTCGGTCAACAGGGCCGAGGTCTTTACGCCGGCGTCATTACCGAGGTCGACGAGCGTCTCGGCCAGTTCACGAGCGCGCTCGAAGGTCTTCATGAATGCGCCCGAACCGACCTTCACGTCGAGCACGAGCGCGCCGGTACCCTCGGCAATCTTCTTGCTCATAATCGAGCTGGCGATGAGCGGGATCGCTTCCACCGTGCCGGTGACATCGCGCAGCGCGTAAAGCTTCTTGTCGGCAGGAGCCAGGCCGGCACCCGCGGCACAGATGACCGCACCGATCGAGTCGAGCTGCGCGTGCATCTCGGCGTTGCTCAGGCTGGCTCGCCAGCCGGGAATCGCCTCAAGCTTGTCGAGCGTGCCGCCGGTGTGGCCGAGGCCACGACCCGAGAGCTGAGGCACGGCAACGTCAAACACAGCGACTAGCGGAGCGAGAGGAAGCGTAATTTTGTCGCCTACGCCACCGGTCGAGTGCTTGTCGGCGGTTGGCAGCTTTAGGTCTGAGTAGTCGAGGCGCTCCCCCGAGTTCACCATTGCCATCGTCAGATCGCGGATCTCGCGACGGTTCATTCCGTTGAGCAGGATTGCCATGGCCATGGCCGACATCTGCTCGTCGGCAACGCGTCCGCTCGTGTAGTTGGCGACCAACCACTGGATTTCGCCCGTGGTCAGCTCGCCGCGCTCACGCTTTTTGACGATTAGTTCGACAGCCGAGAATTCGCTCATCAGGCACGCTCCTCAAGATCACGCGGGCCGAACGCATCGGGCAAAACCTGCTCGATTGTGCGCTGACCCGAAACCGTCTCGAGCACCATTCCCGGAGTCGAGTGCTCGAACAAAAGCTGGCGGCAGCGGCCGCAAGGCATGAGAACGTTCTGCTGGCCGTCGACGCAATAGAACGCGACAAGCTTGCCGCCGCCGGTCATGGCCAGAGAGCTAACCAACGCACATTCGGCACAAAGGGTCAGGCCGTATGACGCGTTCTCGACGTTGCAACCGCTGATGATGCGGCCGTCATCGACGAGCGCGGCCACTCCGACCGGGAACTTGGAATACGGAACGTATGCCTTGCCCATTGCCTCAATCGCTGCCGAGCGAAGCGCGTCCCATGGAATTGTTGCCGACATTGCTGCCCTAACTCTTGATGTATGGCTTGCCGGCAGCAGCCGGGCCAGTGACCTTGCCGACCAGACCGGCAACCGCGATGACGGTGAGCACGTACGGCAGCATCAACAGGAATTCGCTCGGTACCGGCGAACCGATGATGGCGAGGCCGTACTGAAGATTCTGCGCGAAGCCGAACAGCAGCGCGGCAAAGGCGGCGTAAATAGGGTTCCAACGACCAAAGATGAGCGCCGCGAGTGCGATGTAGCCCGCACCGCTCGTCATCTCTTTGCCGAACGCACCGACCTGGCCGAGCGTGAAGAACGAACCACCGAGACCGGCAATCGCGCCACCGATGATGACCGACATGTAGCGAGTGCGAAAGACCTTGATGCCGACCGTGTCTGCCGCCTTCGGGTACTCACCCACGGCGCGTACACGCAGACCCCAACGAGTCTTGAAGAGCGCAAACCAAACGCCGGCGACCGCAACGTACATCAGATAGACGATGAGGGTCTGGTTGAACAGAACGGGGCCGATGACCGGAATCTGGGCAAGGCCAGGAATAGGCAGCTTGTCGAAACGCGGTGGCATGTTGAACAGCACAGTGTTTGCGCTCAGCAAGGTTGAGAACAAGAAGTTGGTCAGACCCACGATGAGCACGTTGAGCACGACACCGACGATGATCTGATCGACCACGTACTTGATGCTGAACACCGCCAGGACCCAGCTAACCAGAGCACCGGCGATGGTTGCCGCGAGCAGTCCCACGAAGAGGTTCTGACTCAGCGACGCCGCAAAGGCAGACGCGAAAGCTCCGATGAGCAACTGCGAGTCGATCGCGATGTTGACGATACCGACGCGCTCGCTAAGCACACCGGCGAGCGATCCGAAGATGAGCGGAACGGCAAGCGCCAGCGAACCCTGCATGAGCGAGGTGAAGGTCATGGTGTGACCGGCATACAGGTTGAGCAGAATCTGCAAGCTGAACGCGATTCCGAACGTGAGCACTACCCAGCGCGGTGTCTTGACGTTGCGCTTGAACACGAAGACGGCCGAGAGGCCGGTGGCGATGACCAAGAGCATGAGGGCAACCACGCCGCTGAGGCGAACATCGATCGCAACATCAGGCAGACGGAACAGGTCGCCATCGAAATAGCCCTGCACGTTGGTGATCTTGCTCGGCGTGATCAGAACAAGGATCGCGGCAACTACGGTGAGCGCCGCGAGGGCGATTGGTGTGCGCTTGGATTGCTTCACTTGGCGGCTCCCTTCTGCTTAGGCAAGAAGAACATGGCTTTCACCAGCGGTGGTGCGGCGATGAACAGAACGATCATCGATTGCACCACCAGAACGATGTCGATTGGCACGTTCTGATTGGCCTGCATGGTGACGGCACCGGCTCGCAAGCCACCAAACAGGATGCCCGCGGCGAGCACTGCCCACGGCTTGTTGCGGCCGAGGAGCGCAACGGTGATGGCGTCGAAGCCAAACGAGGCCGCGACTCCGGTGGTTAGGAACTTCTCGGTTCCAAGGACCTGAGTCGCACCGGCGATACCACTAAGACCACCCGAAACCGCCATTACCAAAACGTACGTGAGACCGATGTTGATACCTGCGGTCTTCGCGGCGCTTGGGTTGTGGCCGAGCGCACGGAACTGGAATCCGATCGAGCTTCGGCTGAGCAGCCACCACACGAATACGACACACAGCAGCATCAAAAGGAAGCCGGTGTGCACGCGAATTTGATCGCCGAAGGCGGGGAACTTGGCCGAATCGCGGACCGCGGCAGAGACCGGGTTCACGGCGCCGGGAGCCTGCAGAATCGGCGTCTTCAAGACGTAGGTCAACAGGAGTGCTGCCACGTAGTTGAACATGATGGTCAGGATCACTTCGTTGGCACCCGTCGTGGCCTTTAGGAAACCGACCAATGCACCGAACAGTGCACCACCGAGAACACCGGCGAGCACAGAAATTGGGAAGTGCAGCCAGAACGGAAGATCCAGGTTGATGCCCACCCAACCGGCAAACATCGCACCAAAGATGATCTGGCCCTTGGCACCGATGTTGAACAGGCCAGAGCGGAAGGCAACTGCTAGGCCGAGACCCGCGAGCGTGATCGGAGTCGCGAACGCGAAGGTCTCGGTAATCGGTTTGATCTGAGCGAGGAAGTCCTCAGCCCTGAAGTTGAATACCGAGCCGCGGAACATCGCCTCATAAGCGCCATAGACCGAGTTCCACAGCGCCGCAAAGAAGTCCGATGGACGAGCGAATAGGTAGCCTGCCGTGGTCTGCACGTTGGCGTTGCTGGCCGCAATCAAGATGCCGCCAAAGATGAACGATGCCACAACCGCGAGCAGAGTGGTCAGCCATGAAGCACTGAAGATGTCGGTGACCAGCTTGCGGCCGTCGATGCGTTTCGCTGCTTGCCCGTTTGATGCTGGAATCTGCTGGCTCATGCTGCTGCCTCGCTGTTGCTAATGCCGGCCATCATCTGACCGAGAATGGCTCTTGGGGTGTCGGCCGGAACCACGCCGACGATGCGGCCGCGGTACATGACCGCGATACGGTCGCCCAACTGGGTTGCCTCGTCGAGCTCGGTGGCCACGATCATCACCGGAATGCCCTTGTCGCGGGTGGCAACGATCTGCTCGTGCACGAACTCGATCGAGCCCACGTCGAGGCCGCGGGTGGGCTGAGAAGCTACCAGCAGGCGCAGCTCGCGTGAGAGTTCGCGAGCAAGGACGACCTTTTGCTGGTTACCACCGGAGAGCTGCGATGCGGTCGAATCGATCGACTGAGCGCGGATGTCGAACTCCTTGAGCTTGGCCTGCGCAAACTCGCGCAGCACATCGAGCTGAAGGCTGATGCCCTTGGCGAACGGCTTGCGGTCGCTGCGGTCGAGCATCAGGTTTTCGGCGATGGTGAAGTCGGCGACCAAGCCATCTTCGGTGCGGTCCTCAGGCACAAAGCCGACACCGAGGTCGAGCACCTGCTTGACCGACTTGCCGATTAGTTCGCGACCATCGAGCGAAATCGAACCGTGAGTCTTGCCGTGCATGCCGATGATGGCCTCGGTGAGCTCGGTCTGGCCGTTGCCCTGAACACCAGCGATGACCATGATTTCGCCTTCGCGAATCTCGAGGTTGATGTCGTCGAGCACCTTGGCGCCGTTGTGGTCCCACGCCGATAGGTTCGAAATCTTGAAGGACGCGTTGCCGAGCTTAGGAGCCGACTTCTCGACGTCTAGGTCAACCGCGCGGCCGACCATCATCGATGCCAATTCGTTCGCGGTGGCCGCGGGGTCGGCCTCGCCGACAACCTTGCCGAGGCGAATAACCGTGATGCGGTTGGCCACCTCGCGCACCTCGCGGAGCTTGTGGGTAATGAACACGATGGCAGTGCCCGCATCGCGCAGCTGCTTCATGATCGCCATGAGCTCGTCGGTCTCCTGAGGAGTGAGCACTGCGGTTGGCTCGTCAAAGACCAGCACCTTGGCATCGCCGATGAGCGCCTTGATGATTTCGACGCGCTGCTGAACGCCAACGGGCAGATCGCCAACGATGGCATCCGGGTCGATGTCGAAGCCGAATCGGTCCGAAACCTCGCGCACGCGGGCACGCGCGGCATCGAGGTCGAGCACTCCGGCTGCCTTGGTTGGTTCGTGACCGAGGATCACGTTTTCGGCCACGGTAAAAACTGGGATGAGCATGAAGTGCTGGTGCACCATGCCGATGCCGGCCGCCATTGCGTCGCCAGGACCAGCAAACTTGACGGCCTTGTCGTCGAGCAGAATCTCGCCGCCGTCTGGCTGGTAAAGGCCATAGAGCACGTTCATCAGGGTCGACTTGCCCGCGCCGTTTTCGCCCAGCAGGCAGTGAATCTCACCTGGATTTGCCACCAGGTTCACGTTGTCGTTGGCCACCAGGCTGCCGAAGCGCTTGGTGATGCCTCGCAATTCAAGCTTCATTGCTCTCTCGCTTTTTGTTGCCGCTGCGACGCCGTTGCGCCGCTATTTGAGTCTAAGTCAGAAGAAAGAATTGGGGGCCGCGCTTAGCGCGACCCCCAACCCGTGAAACGCGATTACTTGCTGTACTGCGAGTCAACCTTGATCTCGCCGGCAACAATCTTTGCCTTCAGGTCGTCGAGCTCAGCCTGGATGCCGTCTGGGTAGACAACATCGTGCTGTGCCGAGATCTGAACGCCACCGTTGTCGAGGGTACCGACGTACTGGTTTGCGTCGCCACCGGCGAAGGTGCCGTCAACGCCATCCTTGATGATCGAAAGAACAGCCTTAGCCATCTTCTTCTCGATCGAGGTCAGGATGTTGCCCTTGTAGGCAGCGTGTGCAGCAAGGCCGAACCAGTCGCTGTCAACACCGATGACCATGGTGCCGGTCTTGTCGAGAGTTGCCTGACCCGAACCGATACCTACTGGACCAGCTACAGGAAGGATGATGTCAGCGCCCTGAGCAAAGAACTGCTCGGTCAGGGTCTTGCCCTTGGCCTGGTCGTTGAAGTCACCGGTAGCAGCCCACTTCGAGCTGTCGTCGCCGTCAGCGCCGAGAACCTTGACGTTCTTGCCCTTGGCCTCGTTGTAGTACGCAACGCCCTGCTTGAAGCCCGACATGAAGATGGTGACCGATGGGAACAGCATGCCGCCGTAGGTGGCAACCTTGCCAGTCTTCGAGCTTGCTGCAGCCAGGTAACCAGCTAGGAACGCGGCCTGAGCAGTGTCGTACTGCAGTGGCTTGACGTTGTCGAGGCTGAGTGGCGAGTAGTCATCGTTCGACAGAGCCGAGTCGATGAGCGCGAAGTTCACGTCGGTGTGAGCCTTTGCTGCGTCGCGAGTTGCTACGGCCAGGTTGAAGCCAACGTTGATGATGAGGTCACAGCCCTCGTCGATCATCGAGTTCACGCCTGAGACGTAGTCGGTCTGGGTTGCGCCGTTTGGCGACTCGACAGTAGCGATCTGGACGCCGAGGGTTGCCTCTGCCTCCTTGAGACCGTTGTATGCCTCTTCGTTGAACGATGCGTCCTTGAAGCCGCCCGAGTCCGAGACCATGCAGGCCTTGTAGTCAACTGGGGTAACGGTAGGGGTTGCCGGCGCGGCCGAGCAACCAGCAAGGGTCATTGCGGCAGCAGCAGCCAGCGCGACGCCCTTAAATACTGAACTGGTGTTCACTTGTCTCCTCCTGAAGCAGCCGGTGGATTTCACCAACTGATTTCACCGCTAGCCTAACCCCGCAAGGTGAACAATTCGGACGCGAACGAACGCTGCGCTGATTATTTACTTAGGCGTTACAAATGGCGGATTGAGCCGACTCGGCGAGCGCGCCAATGCACACTCGGAGTTTGCGACTAGAGGACTTCCTCGTGACCCGTGGTGCGAAGCGCATCGACCAGGTTCTTCACGCGCTGCGCGTGCTCCTTGGTGGTCACGAGCAGGGCGTCCGGAGTGTCGACAACGATGATGTCTTCGACGCCGATCAGCGCAACCAGGCGGTCGGTATCGCTCACCAGGATTCCGCTGGACTGGTCGGCCAGAACCTTGGCGTTGCCCAACACTGCGAGGTTGCCGCGACGACCCTGTGACTGCAGTTCGGCGATTGCGGCGAAGTCGCCAACGTCGTGCCAGTTGAAGTGTGCTGGCACAACCGCAACCAGACCCGCCTCGGCGGCAGGCTCTGCGACCGAGTAATCGATCGCTACCTTCTTGAGCTTCGGCCAAACCTTCGCCAAGACTTCCTTGCGGTCATCGGTATCCCAAGCGTCAGCGATCTTGGTGATCGCGGCGTGCAACTCTGGCTCGGTCTTTGCCAGCTGTTCGAGCAGCAGCGCGGCTGGGGCGATGTACATACCTGCATTCCACAGGTAGTCGCCCGACTCCACATACTTTCGAGCCTTAGCCATGTTCGGCTTTTCAACGAAGCGCGATACTCGACGCGCGTGTGGTGCCTCGGTGAGGTCGAGCGAGTCGCCGGCCTTGATGTAGCCAAAGCCAACCGAAGGCTCGGTCGGTTCGATACCGATGGTCACGATCTTGCCGGTCGCGGCAACGTTCACGGCCTCGCGCACCGTCTCGCGGAACTGCTCGGCCTCGACGATCACGTGATCGGCTGCGAACGAACCCACGATTACGTCTGGTTCGCGCTTGAGCAGGATCGCTGCGGCGAGCGCGATGGCTGCCGTGGAGTCCTTAGGGCTCAGCTCGAGCACCAGATTGTCGGTCGAGAGGTCTTCGATCTGCTCGAGTACGGCCGACTTGTGCACCTTGCCGGTGACAACGAGGATGCGGTCGCGGCCCGCCAGCGGGGTCAGGCGATCCCAGGTGTCTTGCAGCAGGGTCTGGCCCGAGCCGGATAGGTCGTGCAGGAACTTAGGAGCCGAAGCGCGCGAAAGTGGCCATAGGCGGCTGCCAATGCCGCCCGCGGGGATGATGCTGTGAAAGCGAGCCATGGGTTCGCGCTGATTGCTCATAGTGCTAAAAACCCTAGTCGACGGCGTGCCCCAAGCGACATCCTTCAGCCCCAGACGGGAATAGACTAGGAGCGTTTGCGCTTCAGTGAAGAAGCCCCTTACAAGGAGGAATTCGTGCCATCCAAGCCAGCCGGCACTCTATACCGCGGCAAAGTCGGAATGTGGTCGTGGGTACTCCACCGCATTACCGGTGTAGCAATCTTTTTCTTTCTGCTCGTGCACGTGCTAGACACCGCACTCGTTCGCGTTAGTCCAGAGGCCTACAACTCGGTCATCGAGACCTACAAGACCCCGCTCATCGGCATCGGTGAGCTCGGCCTGGTCGCGGCGATTCTGTACCACGCCCTCAACGGCATCCGCGTGATTCTGATCGACTTCTGGCGCAAGGGCGCCAAGTACCAGAACAAGATGTGGTGGATCGTTCTGATCATCGCCATCGCCCTATTCGTTCCATTCGCAGTGCGCCACCTGTCGCACGTGTTCCACCTATAAGGCTCGAGGTCAGCAAATGTCTGTAGTTATCGAAACTCCACGCAGCCCACGCAGCCGTCGCGGTGCGAACTGGGAAAAGTACGGCTGGATGTTCATGCGCCTCTCTGGCGCGATTCTGGTTGCACTCATCTTCACGCACCTCATCGCCAACCTGGTGATGGGCGATGGCATCACCGGCATTGACTTTGCGTTCGTCGCCGGCAAGTGGGCCAGCCCTGCCATCAAGGCCATGGACTTCACCATGCTTGTGCTTGCCATGATCCACGGCACCAACGGAATGCGCACCATTGTGAACGACTACGTCGAGCGCGAGACCATTCGCAAAACCCTGGTCTGGGCCCTATGGCTCATCTGCGGCGCACTCATCGTGCTGGGCACCTTGGTGATCTTCACCTTCGACCCTTGCATCGACCCAGAAGCCGTCAACTACCTAGCCGAAGTCTGCGCTGCCGCCTAGGCCGCATACGTCATCTAAATAAGGAATCACTAAGTGAGCACTGAATCACCAAAGGTTCACCACTACGAATACGACGTCGTAATCGTTGGTGCAGGTGGCGCGGGTATGCGTGCCGCCATCGAGGCCGGACCACACGCCAAGACCGCTGTCATCTCGAAGCTGTTCCCAACCCGTTCGCACACCGGTGCTGCACAGGGTGGTATGGCTGCAGCCCTCGCCAACGTCGAGGAAGACAGCTGGGAGTGGCACACCTTCGACACCGTCAAGGGCGGCGACTACCTGGTTGACCAGGATGCAGCCGAGATCCTTGCCAAGGAGTCGGTGCAGGCCGTCATCGACCTAGAGAACATGGGTCTGCCGTTCAACCGCACCCCTGATGGCAAGATCGACCAGCGTCGCTTCGGTGGTCACACCCGCGACCACGGCAAGGCTCCGGTTCGCCGCTCATGCTACGCCGCCGACCGCACCGGCCACATGATTCTTCAAACCTTGTACCAGAACTGCGTCAAGCTGGGCATCGAGTTCTACAACGAGTTCTACGTTCTCGACCTGGTCATGACCAAGGTCGATGGCAAGGAGCGCCCTTCGGCAGTTGTGGCCTACGAGCTCGCCACTGGCGACCTGCACGTATTCGCCGGCAAGTCGATCATCTTCGCAACCGGTGGCTTCGGCAAGATCTTCAAGACCACCTCGAACGCCCACACCCTCACCGGTGACGGCGTCGGCATCATCTACCGCAAGGGTCTGCCGCTAGAGGACATGGAGTTCTACCAGTTCCACCCAACCGGTCTTGCCGGCCTCGGCATCCTTCTTTCGGAGGCAGCCCGCGGCGAGGGTGGCATCCTGCGCAACTCTTCGGGTGAGCGCTTCATGGAGCGTTACGCACCGACCATCAAGGACCTCGCCCCGCGCGACATGGTTGCTCGTGCAATGGCCAACGAGGTTCGCGAGGGTCGCGGCGCTGGTCCGAACAAGGACTACGTTCTGCTCGACCTCACCCACCTGCCGCCTGAGGTCATCGACGCCAAGCTTCCGGACATCACCGAGTTCGCCCGCACCTACCTGGGTGTCGAGCCATACACCGAGCCTGTTCCGGTATTCCCTACCGCGCACTACGCGATGGGCGGAATCCCGACCAACATCAAGGCCGAGGTTCTGAGCGACAACAAGACCGTTGTGCCTGGCCTGTACGCCGCCGGCGAGTGTGCGTGTGTTTCGGTTCACGGTGCAAACCGCCTTGGCACCAACTCGCTGCTCGACATCAACGTCTTCGGCCGTCGCGCCGGCATCTATGCCGTCGAGTACGCCAAGACCGCGAAGCAGGTTCCAGTTCCTGCTGATGCAGCCGAAGAGACGATCGCACTGATTGAAAAGGTGCGCAAGTCGAAGGGCAAAGAGAAGGTTGCCGTGCTTCGCAAGGAGCTGCAGGACACCATGGACAAGAACGCCCAGGTGTACCGCACCGAGGAGTCGCTGAACGAGGCCCTGGCCAAGATCGCCGAACTTCGCGGCCGCTACGAGCACATCTCGGTTCAAGACAAGGGTCAGCGCTTCAACACCGACCTGCTTGAGGCAATCGAGCTTGGCTTCCTGCTCGATCTCGCCGAGGTTTTGGCATACACCGCACTCGAGCGTCGCGAGAGCCGCGGCGGTCACTTCCGCGAGGACTACCCAGAGCGCAACGACAAGAAGTTCATGCTGCACTCGATGGCGTACCTGAGCGACAAGCCGGCCAAGAAGCCTGGCGACAACATCAAGGTTGACTGGAAGCCAGTCACCGTCACCAACTACCAGCCGATGGAGCGTAAGTACTAATGGCTACCGCAACTGAGACTCAAGAGATGGGTGCTGTCGCATCCTTCACCGTGACGCTGTTTGTGCGCCGTTACAACCCAGAGGATGGCCAAGAGGCTCGCTGGCAGGACTTCGACGTTGAGGTTCACGCGACCGACCGAATCCTGGATGCGCTGCACAAGATCAAGTGGGAAATGGACGGTTCGCTGACCTTCCGTCGCTCGTGCGCGCACGGTGTCTGTGGCTCGGATGCGATGCGCATCAATGGCCGCAACCGCCTTGCCTGCAAGACCTTGATCAAGGACCTCGACATCACCCAGCCGATCTACGTTGAGCCAATCAAGGGCCTCAATGTCGAGAAGGACCTGGTCGTCGACATGAATCCGTTCTACCAGGCGTACCGCAACATCAAGCCGTTCCTAATCGCGAGCGACAAGCCTGAGAAGGAGCGTCTGCAGAGCGCCGAGGACCGCGAGCGCTTTGACGACACCACCAAGTGCATCCTTTGCGCCGCTTGCACCACCTCATGCCCGGTGTTCTGGACCGACGGGCAGTACTTCGGCCCGGCAGCAATCGTGAATGCCCACCGCTTCATCTTTGACTCGCGCGACGAGGCTGCCGATGTTCGCATCGACATCCTCAACGACAAAGAGGGCGTATGGCGTTGCCGCACCACCTTCAACTGCACCGAGGCTTGCCCTCGTGGCATCGAGGTGACGAAGGCTATTGCGGAGGTCAAGCAGGCAATCCTGCGCGGCAAGCCGTAAGGCTGGCGAGCAGCTTGGATCAACGGAGACCCGCCCTTGTGGCGGGTTTTCACTTTAACCAGTTGTGACCCCGCCGAAGCGAGGCCACAACCTTGGTTTCTAACTCAGCGCTGCGAGCAGCTGGGCGATTGCGAGAATCACCTTTGCAGCAGCAATCATGAGCCTGATCAGCCTGTCTTTCGACATGCTGGCTCCCCTCTTCCGCGCGAACGAAAACAGGCGAGAACCTTTTCCACAAGCCCTTATAAATCGAGTGAACCCGACCTACAATTACCAGTGAATGCACGAGTGTCATTCACTGGATTGGCTTATGAATCCAGTTCCGACGCCCAGGCGTCGAAGTCAGCCCCCAGCGTGTACTGGGGGCTTTCTTCTTAGCTCGACAAAACAAGTCGCGTTTCTTGTCGTGCACGACGATTGTTCGCGAGAATCGCGTGGTCGTGCGGGGCTGCTTCGAATTTGTGGATAAATGCGGCTTTACATGCCGAAGGCGTCGGCCAGCAGCGTCATGCGCAACTGCGGAAGCAGCGCGGGCGAGGCCGAGAGACTGTCAACGCCCAGTTCAATGAAGCGACGCGCGGTCTCAGGATCGGCAGCCGCCTCGCCGCATACGCTCACCAAAACCCCGTGGCGCTTGGCTGCGGCGATGACTCGTTCGATAGCGGCCATCACCAGCGGATGACGCGCATCGGCGATGGATGGAGTGGCTCCCGGGCCGGTTGGTTCGTGGCGGCTTACGCCGAGCACGTACTGGGTCAGGTCGTTGGTGCCGATGCTCACGAAATCGACGACCTGCATGAGCGCTTCGAGCTCGGAATCCTCGGTGATTTCGGGAACCTCGATCATCACGCCAACCTTGCTTCCGGCAACCGCATCCGCGGTGTTGGATCGACTGCCTAGACCCGCTGCGTGTGCCAGGGAGACGAACTCGCCTGCTTCGGAAGCCGAGAGCACCATCGGCGCCATGACCCAGAGTTCGGTGCCCCTATAGGTGCGTCCGGCTGACGCGAGCGCCGCGAGTTGAGTCTCGAGAACCTCTTGGTTGGCCAGCAATACCTGCAAGCCGCGATTCGCGTATCGCCCACTGCCCGCCTCGCTGAGGAATGGCAACGGCTTGTCGAGGTCGAGGTCGAGCACGCGAGCGATGACGCGCTTGCCCTGGAACCTTGCCAAGAGCTTGATGTACTCGAAAACCTGTGAGTCAAATGTCGGCGGTTTGAGGCGCCCGAGATAGAGCAGCTCGGTGCGGAAAAGACCCACGCCTTGTGCACCAGCCTTGAGCGCAGCCGCCCCCTCGAAGCTCGAGCCGAGATTGGCCAGCAGCTTAACCGGCAACTCGGCATTTAGTTCGCGCCAGTCCTCAGCAGTGGTGTGGCGCGGAATCGAGGCGCGACGGTAGTGCTCGATCTCTTCCGGGCTGGGATCGACGAAGACCTGACCGCTGGTCGCATCGACCAAGAGCAGGTCGCCGGTGCGGATGACCGGAGCACCGATGGCGCCCATGACGGTCGGCAGATTGGCGGCGCGCGTGATGATGGCCGAGTGCGAGGTCGCAGTACCGACGACGGTGATGACACCAAGCACACGGTCGCCACTCAACTTGGCCGCGTCAACGGGCGATAGGCTCTCGGCGACTAGTACGAACGGCTCCGTCGGAAACTCGGGTTCGCGCACACCCTCGACCTCGGCGATCACGCGGTCGGCGAGCGCATCCAGGTCTCCGGCACGTTCGGCAAAATAGCCTCCGAGCTCGGTTAGGCGACGTGCAAACTTGCGGAAGGCACCGCGCACGGCCCTGGCTGCCGGGGCGCCCTCAGACATGTGTGATTTGATCTCGTCAAAGAGCATCGGATCGCGCAGAATCATGGCCAACGCCTGAACGACCTCGGCGGCCGAAGCGCTCGATGACTCCTGAGCCTCGAGGGCGGAGGCAACCGCATCCAACTTCTCTCGCATTGCGCCGAGGGTAAGGCGGGCCATAGGGGTGGTCAGCTCGCTGACGCTCTGCCCGGCTCGACCGAGTACGAAGGCTGGGCCGTATGTGACGCCGGTGCCGACGCCGGCACCAACCAAAACGCGCTTTGCCATGCCTCAAGTCTAGGCTCGCCCCGAGCGCGGTGGCGGGGCGCTTAAACTTGTGCACATGTCAGTCAACGTGGTCACCATCAACGTAAACGGAGTTCGCGCCGCCTTCAGAAAGGGCATGGCCGACTGGGTCGCAGAGCACAAGCCGCAGATCATTGCGTTGCAAGAGGTGCGCGCCGAGACCAAGGACCTCGTCGAACTGTTCGAGACCACCGAGGCCGCATACGCCGATGGCAAAGAGTGGCACATCCTGCACGACGCCGCCTCGGCGAAGGGCCGTGCCGGTGTCGCCGTGCTCAGCCGCGTCGCGCCGGTGGCCCACCGAACCGCCCTTGGTCCAGACGAATTCGACAGCGCCGGCCGCTGGCTAGAGGTCGACTTCGTGATCGACGGCAAGCCGCTGACCGTGATCAGCACCTACGTGCACTCTGGCGAGGTTGACACGCCAAAGCAGGTTGAGAAATACAAGTTCCTCGAGGCGATGCAGGCGCGCATGGCCGAACTGCTGTCGACCGGTGGCGATGTAGTGCTCGTTGGCGACCTGAACGTTGGCCACACTGAGCTCGACATCAAGAACTGGAAGGGTAACCTCAAGAACGCTGGGTTCCTGCCCGAGGAGCGCGCATATTTCGACAACATGATCAAGCAGCAGGGCTGGGTCGACGTGGGTCGCAACGCGCATCCTGACGTACCTGGGCCGTACACCTGGTGGTCGTTCCGTGGTCAGGCATTCGACACGGATGCCGGCTGGCGAATCGACTACCACCTGGCCACCCCGTCGCTGGCGGCTAAGGCACGCAATTACTTTGTGCACCGCGCTGCGTCGTACGACACCCGCTGGACCGACCACTCGCCGGTCAGCGTCGACTACGACCTTTAAACTTGACGCATGACTAAGCCAAACCTGCTCTCGGGCATGCAACCATCGGCCGGCTCGCTGCACCTGGGCAATTATCTCGGTGCGCTGGTCAACTGGGTCAAGATGCAGGATGACTACAACGCCTATTACTGCGTCGTCGACCTCCACGCCATCACGGTGCCGCAGGACCCTCACGAGCTTCGTCAGAACACCCGCATCACCGCAGCTCAGTACCTCGCCGCGGGAATCGACCCAGACAAGTCGGCGCTGTTCGTGCAGTCGCACGTTCCTGCCCACGCGCAGCTCGCCTGGGTGCTCAACTGCATCACCGGTTTCGGTGAGGCCGGCCGCATGACCCAGTTCAAGGACAAGACCCAGAAGGGTGGCACCGAGAACGCCTCGGTTGGCCTCTTTACCTATCCGGTGCTTCAAGCCGCTGACATCCTGCTCTACCAGCCAAAGGCCGTTCCGGTCGGCGAGGACCAGCGCCAGCACCTCGAGCTGACCCGCGACCTCGCGACCCGTTTCAACAGCCGCTTCGGCGAGACTTTTGTGATTCCTGAGGCCGTCATCCTGAAGGAAACTGCCAAGATCTACGACCTGCAGAACCCGACCGCCAAGATGTCGAAATCTGGCGACCCAAAGGGCCTCGTGAACATCATGGACGACAGCTCGGTCATCACCAAGAAGATCAAGTCGGCGGTGACCGACCTAGACGGGACCATTCGATTCGACCGCGAGGCGAAGCCGGGCGTTTCGAACCTGCTGGGCATCTATTCGGCAATCACCGGTGAGTCGATTGCCTCGCTCGAGGCCCGCTTCGAGGGCGCTGGCTATGGCGCTCTCAAGGGCGAGCTGGCCGAGGTCGTGCTCGCTTGCGTCGAGCCGATTCGTAATCGCGCCGAGGAGCTGCTGAGCGACCCGGCCGAACTGGACCGCCTGCTCGCCAAGGGAGCCGCGAAGGCAAACGAACAGGCCGAGCAGACGCTGGCCAAGGTGTACGACCGCATCGGCTTCATCGCCGCGAAGTAGACCTCACCGAACGGGCAATTCGTGATCCGCGCCCTGGCGCTAAGCCTGCGCGTTCGCTGAGAGCGCGCTGCGAGAGTTGGCTCCCTCCCCCGTGCGGTGCGACAATAGACCCGCAACAAGTTCTTCGGGGTCAGTGAAAATCTGAGCCGGCGGTTACAGTCCGCGACCCGACGAAGCGAATCGACCTTATGGTCGGCAAGCCTCGGCGGTTGAGCTGGTGGAATTCCAGCACCGACGGTTATAGTCCGGATGGGAGAAGAACCGCGAGTACGCGCACGCGCGTGCCCGCACGTTTTTCGCCTCCCCTGGCGTTCTCGTTGCCTGCCGCAAAGCGCGAGCAGAGGTCGAGACAGAGGCACAAATGCTAAACCCGCAGGCTTACGACGAAGCGATGCATCGCGCGCTCGTGCTTGCCGAGAACGGACCCGCCTGGGGCGTAAACCCGCAGGTCGGCGCTGTGATCCTCGACGCAAAGAACCGCGTTATCGGCGAGGGCTGGCACCGCGGCTCGGGTACCCCGCACGCCGAGGTGGTGGCGCTCGAAGCGGCGCTGAACGCGTGTGGCGGCAAACTTCCGAACGGTTGCACCGCCGTCGTGACCCTCGAACCCTGCAACCACACCGGCAAGACCGGCCCGTGCGCCCAGGCCATCATCAGCTCAGGCATCGAACGCGTCATCTACGGCTCGACCGACCCGGGTCAAGCCTCGGCCGGTGGCGCCGAGACCCTGCGCAACGCAGGCATCGAGACCTACGCCAACCTCATGGTCGAGCAGACCGACGAGCTAATTCGACCTTGGGCAACGGCGATGCGCACCGGACGCCCACACGTAATCGTGAAGTGGGCGACCAGCCTCGACGGCCGCACAGCCGCAAACGACGGCAGCAGCAAGTGGATCAGCGGCCATGAGTCGCGCGAAGACAGCCACCTGCGACGCTCGAACCAAGACGCCATCCTCGTCGGCACCGCCACCATCCTGGCCGACGACGCCGAACTGACCGCCCGCTACGCCGACGGCACCTACTACGAACACCAACCGCTACGCGTTGTGCTCGGCGAGAGCGAACTGCCGCCAACGGCCCGCGTATTCAATGACCGCGCCGAAACCGTTCAGCTGGCCACCCGCGACATCAAGGCCGCGTTGCACGAGCTATTCGACCGTGGCGTGCGTCGCCTATGGGTCGAGGGCGGCCCGACAGTCGCCAGCGCATTCCTGCGCGAAGGCCTGTTCGACGAGCTTGTCATCTATGTGGCTCCCCTGCTGCTCGGCGGCGAGAGGGTCGCAACCACCGACATCGGCATCGGCAGCATCGCCGAAGCCAAAAACCTGCGGATCGTGGAACACCGTCGCCTCGGCGACGACATCCTGATTCGTGCATTGCCAAAGGAGTCGCACTGATGTTCACCGGAATCGTCGAGGAGCTCGGCCGCGTTGCAGCCATTGAGCCGCAGCCGGACGCGATCCGCATCACCATCGAAGGCCCACTTGCAGTTAGCGACGCTAACCGTGGCGACTCTATAAGTGTGAACGGCGTTTGCCTCACGGCAATCGAGCTGGAGGGTGACACCTTCACTGCCGACGTAATGCGCGAGACCCTGAACCGCACCGCGCTGGGCAGCCTCAACGTGGGCGACCCGGTCAACCTCGAACGCGCGATGAATGCCGCCACCCGCTTCGGCGGCCACGTCGTGCAGGGCCACGTCGATGGCGTCGGCGAGATCATCAGCCGCGAACCGAGCGACAACTGGGAATGGGTGCGCGTTGAGATTCCGGTTGAGTTGAGCAAGTACGTCGTGCTCAAGGGCTCGATCACAATCGACGGCGTATCGCTGACCGTCAACGAACTAAGCGACACCTTCGTTGGCGTGAGCTTGATTCCCGAAACCCTGCGCTTGACCACACTGGGCAGCAAGCGCGTCGGCGACAAGGTCAACATCGAGGTCGACGTCATGGCCAAGCACATCGAGCGCCTGCTCGAGGCAAGGAACGCACACATCTAATGGCACTTTCAAACATCGCAGAGGCACTGGATGCGCTGCGCGCCGGCAAGCCGGTCCTGGTCGCAGACGACGAGGACCGCGAGAACGAAGGCGACGCGATCCTCGCCGCCGAACTCGCCAGCCCGGAGTGGATCGCCTGGATGGTTCGTAACACCACCGGCTTCCTGTGCGTGCCGATGGAAGACTCGCGCGCTAACGCACTCGGCCTGCCGGTCATGTGGCGCGAAAACAAGGACCCACACCTCACCAACTACACGATCACAGTCGATGCAACCAACCGTTTTTCGACGGGCGTGAGCGCGCAGGATCGCGCCAATACCGCTCGAGTGCTGGCCGATGCCGCCTCGACCCCTGACAGTCTGATTCGCCCTGGCCACATGATGCCGCTGCGCAGCAAGCCGGGTGGCGTGCTCCAGCGCCGCGGTCACACCGAGGCAGCGACCGACCTAATGAAGCTCGCCGGCCTGGCTGCCGTCGGAGTTATCGGAGAAATGGTCTCAAATGACGGAAGTATGATGCGCCTTCCCGAGTTATTAGAACTCGGAGCCAAGGAAGGACTACCCGTGATTACTATCGAACAACTAGTCGCGCACCGCGAAGACCTAGCCGCTGTCGGCCAGGACATCCCTGCGAGCAACGAACACCTCGACACCTCACGCGTCACGATGCAGGCTGAAGCCAAGCTGCCAACCAAGCACGGTGATTTCAAAGTTCGCGGCTACTACGACAACAAGACCGGCGCCGACCACGTCGCAATCATCGCCGGCAATCCAACCGGCAAGGATGTGCTCGTGCGCATGCACAGCGAGTGCATCACCGGCGAGGCCTTTGGCTCGCTCAAATGCGAGTGTGGCCCTCAGCTGGACTTTGCTCTCGAGACCATCCAGGCCGACCCACGCGGCGGAATCGTGGTTTACCTGCGCGGCCAGGAAGGTCGAGGCATCGGTCTGCTCAACAAGCTGCGCGCGTACGCTCTGCAAGACCAGGGCTTTGACACGGTTGACGCCAACCTGGCGCTTGGCCTGCCGAGCGAAAACCGTGAGTATGGCGCTGCCGTTGCGATCCTGCGCGACCTCGGCGTTACCAGCGTTCGCCTGATGAGCAACAACCCAGCGAAGCGCAACTACCTAGATGAAGCGGGCATCGAGGTCACCTCGTACGTACCCGTTATCGTTGGCTTGGCAGAACAGAACGAGAAGTATCTCGAAACCAAGCGCGAGCGCATGGGTCACCTGCTGCCAGACGCCTAGTCACACCACCGAAGCAAACCAAGGAGCAACACCATGAGCGGAGCCGGAGCGCCCAAGCTGCAGATTGACGCGAGCGGACTTCAGATTGCGATTGTGGTGACCTCTTGGCACACCCAGATCACCGATGGTCTGCTGGCTGGTGCCGAACGCGCCCTTCAGGCAGCGGGTAACAGCGAGTACGAAATCTGGCGCGTACCGGGCGCATTCGAGCTTCCTCTGGGTGCTCAGAAGGCAATCGATGCCGGCGCCGACGCCGTAATCGCACTCGGCGTTGTAATTCAGGGCGACACCCCGCACTTTGATTACGTATGCGCAGGCGCTACCGACGGCCTGATGCGCGTGCAGCTCGACAGCGGTATTCCGGTGGGCTTTGGCCTGCTGACCGTCGACACCGAGCAGCAGGCCCTCGACCGCGCGGGCCTCAAGGACTCGAAGGAAGACAAGGGAGCCGAAGCAGCGGAGGCTGCGGTGCTGATGGCTAGACTGAACGCGTAATCCACCCGTCGAAAGGACGCGTTCATGGAACAAGTTATTGGTGCATTTGTTGGTATCCACCTTCTAGGTTTCGCATCGATTTTCGCTGGTCTGATCAGTGAGATGACCAAACTCAAGGCAGGCCTGGCCAAGGTCAACGCTGCAGTGCTGCACGGCGCCTGGCTCGCACTAGTCGCTGGCCTAGTTCTTGCCGGCCTCATGGGCATGGCCAAGGAAGAGATCAACCCGCTCACTCTGTCAATCAAGGGCCTTGCAATCACGGGCATCTTCGGCCTTGCATACACCTACAAGAACAAGGAGAACACCCCTAAGTGGGTAGTGCCGGTTCTGATGCTGTTGACTTTGATTGCCCTCTTTACGGCAACCATCGTTGGTGTTGAAGCCCCAGAGGCAGAGTAACAATCCAGACAAACAAAAGCGGGTGGTTCTTTCGAACCACCCGCTTTTTGCTTGCCGTTTAGAACGTAATCTGCGTGACTGCCGACGGTGTCGAAAGGTTCGCGCGACTGTTCGTGACCACCCGGTAATAAACCTGAGTACCGGTCGCTGGCTTGCTTAGTGTCCAGCTGGTACCAGAGGTGCTGACAACCGGACTCCAAGTCTGACCATCGAGGCTCTGTTGCAACTGGTAGTAATACAGGGTCGAACCCCCGAAGCTGGTCACGGCAGACCAGCTCACGGTGATGCGCGGCGAACCTGTTGTGGAGTTTGACGAAGTGGTTACCACCGGCGCCGAGGTCGACCCCGGTGCCGCATAAGGCATGCGAATCGAGTAGACGCTGGCCGAAGCCGAGACGCCGATGGCGTTGATCGCATACACGCGGAAGGTTGCGGTCACACCAGGAGCCGAGAACGGAATTCTCGCGGTGAGAGTTGCTGCATCGGTAGTCGCAACCGTCGCGACGGCGGTGCTTCCGCTTTCGACGCGGTCGACGCGGTAGCCGGTGATTGCGCTGCCGCCGCCGTCCGAAGGCGCACGCCAGGTCAGGGTAACCATGTTTGAGCCGTCGGTGCTGAGCACTACCGAGGTCAAGCTCGGGTAGGACGGCACGGTTGCCGCGCTGTTGATCGTGATGGCAGGCGTGTAATCGCTAAGTCCGTAGCCGGTTCGGGTCGCCATGCGGAACATCACGGACGTTCCCTTGACCGGCCCTGCGACCACTGCAGTGGTACTCGAGAACGAGAGTGTGGTGTATGCCGACCAGGTAGCACCGTTGTTGAACGATCGCTCAAGCGTGTAGTAGGCCGTAGCGGATCCGCCAAGCTCGGTTGGTGCGGTCCAGGTCAATGTGACGTTAGTTGAACCAGCGGTCTTCTGGCTACCGGCGAACGAACCCGGAGCTGCCGGCTTGAGCAGCGGAACCATAATGCTGCCCACTCCAGACACTGGCGAGTTGCCCAAGGCATTTACTGCCGTCACGCGAACCGACTGGTAAACACCTGGGGCAGCGCGAACCCCGGTAAGGCTGCGAACGCTGCCGGCGACGGTGATCGGAGCGGCCCAAGTGATCACGTTGCTTGCCACATTGGTCGCGGTGCCGATTTCAACTATGTAAGCGGTCAGCGGTGAACCACCGATGTCGCTTGGTGTGTACCAACTGAAGATCGGGTTTCCATCAGCACCGAAGGTCACGCGGGCTCCGGTCGGCGCCGAAGGTGCCGTTGCCGTTACGGAGTAGGTGACGCTGTTCGAGGCATCCGAACGGCCGAAACCGGTGATCGTGACGACGCGAATCGTGTACGTGACACCCTTGCCAGGCTTGTTCAAAACATAGCTGGTTGCGTTTGCCGCGGCCGAGTAACTGCTCCATGAGGTGCCGCCGTTAGTCGAGATTTCGACTGCGTAGTAGCGCGCAACAGGCGCGCCACCAAGATCGGCCGATGCAGTCCAGGTCACGGTCAGGCGGCCAGCGGTAGCGGTGTCGCTAACTGCGACAGCGGTAGGAGCAGCTGGCTTCAGCAATGGCGCCGTGACCGCAAGGATCGAGCTGGCCGCACCTACGCCGGTCGCGTTGATCGCACGGACTCGGTACTGCAGAGAAATGCCAGGAGCCTTTTCGGCATCGGTGTAGTTGAGCACGTTGCCGGCGACTCGGGCGATTTCTGCCCAGCCGTTAGCACCGTTGAACTCGATTACGTACCCTGTGACTGCCGAGCCACCGTTATCGTATGGCGCATTCCAGACGATTGTCGGGATCTTGCCGCTGGCCAAGGTGATACTGCGAGCCGTCGGTGCACCAGGTACCGAGGCTTCACGAGTCAAGGTTAGAGGCGCTGATGCGGTTCCCGCGCCGCCCTGGGTGTTCGCGTAGACGCGGTACTGGTAGGTGCTTCCCTTAGGCATCAGAGGCAAGTTGACCGCGACGGCTGTGCCAGGCACCTGGATGTAGCTGACCCACGAGGTTCCGTTGTTGGTCGAAATCTGAATCATGTAACCCAAGACGGATCCGCCGAACAGGTCAGCAGGAGCCGCCCAGGTCAGCTCGACTCGGTTGAGGGTCTGGTTCACGGTTCCAGCCAGATTTTGCGGCGCAGAAGCCTTCTGGAATGGAACCGCGACGGTGAACGAACTGCTCGGAGCACCTTCGCCAACCTCGTTTACCGCGACGATGCGCAGGGTAACGGTCGTGCCAGAGCCACCGATGTTGGTGACGAGGCTGTTAGTTGGCGACTCGGCGATGGTTGACCAGGTGCCGTCGGAGGCACGCGACTGGAGCAAGTACTTGGTGATTGCTGCGCCACCGTTATCGGTCGGCGCGGTCCAGTTGAGCGTGAAACGACCAGTGTTGTCGGTAGTTACTCGCATGCCAGATGAGGCCGAAGGAACTGTCTTGGCGAGCGAGTAGCTAACCGACGCGCTCCAAGGGCTGACGCCGGCCGAGTTGTTGGCCGCAACTGCGAACATTGCGGTTTGGCCCTTGCCAAGCGAAATGCGCAGGTTGTACGTGATTCCGGTGGTCTTAGAGCCTGCCGAAACCGTGGCTCCCGTCGTCCAGCTGTTGCCACCATTGGTCGAGTAGCGGATCGAGTAGCTGCTGATGTAGCCTCCGCCGTTGCTGGCCGGGGCATCCCAGGTCAGGTTCACGCCCACATTGTTGGTTCCTGCTGCAACGGTCAGGTTCTGTGGTGCTGTCGCGGCGGTGACAGGGCCAGAAACCGAGGCGACTGTCGAGTAGAGGCTCAGGCCGACGGCGTTGCGCGCCGCAACTCGGAAGTAGAGCGTCTGGCCGGCTGCCGGAATCGGCACGTTCAGCGAAGTCGTTGTTGGACGGGCATAGTCGGCCCAAACCGAGGTGCTCGTGTTGCTCGTCGAGCTTTGAACGACGTAGTCCAAAATCGCCGAACCGCCGCTGCTGCTCACGGCCCAGTTAAGAGTGAAGTCGGTGGCCGACTTCGTCGTGCTGTTCCAGTAGGGAGTAGTAGGCACGTCTGCAGTGGTGGTGAAGCGGTAGTAAGCGGCACTCGACGCGGATGTACCTGCGAAGGCCTGAACGCGCACCCAGCTCGCCATCAGCGGATACAGGTTGGTGATCTTGTATCCAGAGGTTGCAGGCCTGATGGTCTTGATTGGTGTTGTCGTGTAGCTGTAGCCGTAGGTCAGTTCGTAGACCACTGGAACACTCGGGTCGTTAGATGCAACCGGAGCCCAGGTGATCGTCGCACCCTTGCCATTGATGTCCGAGACAACTACCGCAGGAGCGTTCGGAGCCAGCGGACCGGTCGTGTAGTCAAGCGGGGTTGCTGTACCTGAACCAGCGATGTTGTTCGCAAAAACCTTGAAAGAGTAGGCGGTCAGCGGAGTCAGGCCAGAAACGCGAGTAGCCGCCCTGTTCGAGTTCGAGTAGACGTTGACCCAGGCACCATTCTTCAACTGCTGAACGGTATAAGAGGTGATGGTGTTACCGCCGTTGGTCGGAGCGGTCCACGTTAAGTCGACATAGTCGCCGTGGTCCAGGGCAACCTTGAAGTTGGTTGGTGCGCCAGGTAGATCGCCGATGGTCGTGAACGACGTACCCGCCGAAGCCAGCGAGTCGCCGACCGAGTTTGTCGCTACTGCCTGAACCTGATATGTGGTCAGCGACTCGAGATTTGCGAGGTTCAGCGATGTTGCGGTTGCAGGTGCGTCAACCGTTGTCCAAGCGGTGACGGCCGAATCGCGGTAAGAGATCTTGTAGCCGGTGATTGGCGAGCCGCCATCAGCTGTAGGGGCTGTCCACGAAACCGAAGCCGATGACTGAGTGATTGACGCAACCTTCAGCGCGGTAGGCGCATCCGGAACACCAACGATTGGCGTTGGAACGCTGTTGGCGGCGTTCAAGAAAGTGATGTTCAGCAGACCGTCGTTGGTGCTGAGGGTGTTAGTCAGCTTGCCGTTGATGTCGTTTTCCTGCAGCGCGGCAAGAACCTGAGCCGGGGTCCAGGTTGGGTGCTGGCCTAGGGCAAGTGCTGCCGCACCGGCGACGTGCGGGCTGGCCATAGACGTGCCCGATTTGACCGATGAGCTGCCCGACGCAAATGCGTCGTCCGAGACGATGTTTGAACCCGGTGCGAAGATGTCGACGCAGGCACCCCAGTTCGAGTAATAGGCGCGGGCGTCAGAACTGTCGGTTGCACCAACCGTGATGGCCGAAGCAGCCGATGCGGGCGAAGCATTGCAGGCATCGGCATTAGAGTTTCCTGCTGCGATGGCAGCAGTCAGGCCATATGCGACCAACGAGTTGACGGCATCGTTGACAGGCTGGTTGTAGCCACCACCGATAGACATGTTGATGACGCCCGGGGTTCCGGCAGGGTGATTGGCTTTGATCCAGTCGAGTGCGGTGATGATGCCTGAGAACGAGCCCGAACCCGAGCAGTTGAGAACGCGAACCGGAACGATGCTGGCCTTCTTTGCAAGGCCGTAGCGGGTGCCTGCTACGGTTCCGGCAACGTGCGTGCCGTGTCCCTGGCAGTCGGTGTTCTGCTGCTGGGTGCCGATCACGTCGAAGCCGGGCAGGATGCGTCCGGCGAAGTCAGGGTTGTCTGCCTGAACGCCCGTGTCGACGATATAAGCGCGAACGCCGGCGCCGCCCTGGTTAGGCGATGTGAACGTGTTGTCGAGCGGCAGGTTTACCTGGTCGACTCGGTCTAGGCCCCACGATGGTGGGTTGGCCTCGGTGTCGAGCAGCGAGATTGGGGCATCCGCTAGTACTTCGAGAACATTCTTGTCGAGGCGCAGCGCAGCCGCCTCGCTGTCGGATAGCTTGACGATGAAGCCGTCGAAGACGAAGTCGATCTCGTCGGTTGGCACGTCGCCCATGCTGGCCAGGGTTGCGCGAACCGCGGCGTCGGTGCCTGGTGCAACCTTAACGATGTAGTTGGTGCGCGAGATCGAGACGACTGCGTTGGCCGGCATAGCGCCAACCAGCATCGCGATTGCAATCGACAGAACGATTGCGACTCGGCCCCACCCTGAGCCCAATACTCGCTTGACATTCGACACGGCAAAACTCCCCTCGAGCGCGAAAACGCCCATAGGCAAATTTTACCTCGCCGCTCCGACATTCCCTAGGGGTGCGGCCTGTAATTATCTGGGGTTGAGACGTTGCCCAACCCGAGCCGATGACCCTAGCGCAAGAACAGTGCGCGCAGGCGGCGAGTGGTGAACCACAGGCCTCCGACGATCATCACCACGAAGTAGAGCACGTGGCCCAACAGAGCGGCGTCGATGATGCCGAGCGTGAGACCTCGAACCATCTCGATCGCCTGCCAAAGAGGCATGGCCTGGATAACCCACTGCACCCATTCTGGGTAGACGGTCAGCGGGTAGAAAGTTCCCGAGAACAGGAACATCGGCATCATGAAGAAGTTGATCCAGTTCATCTGCTGGAACGATTTCAGATAGCTGGTGATGGCCATGCCGAACGATGCGAAACCGAAGGCAATCAAGACAGCCGCGAGGATCGCGAAGATGCCGGTCCAGCTGCGAATGAGTGGATCGCCCGTCACCGTTCCAATGCCCGTGATCACAACCGTGAAGCCGATCGCATAGGCAAAACCGCGCATCAAGGCCCACGTAATCTCGCCGAGCGCGACATCCAGCGTGCCCATCGAAGTAGCCAGGATGCCCTGATAGAGCTTGCCGAAGTGCATCTTGAAGAACACGTTCCAGGTGCTGTCATAGATTGCGCCGTTCATGGCCGAGGTGGCCAGTAGCGCCGGTGCGATGTATGCGGTGTACGACACCGGGTTGCCCGCGCCATCGACGATTCCCGTGACGTTGCCGATCACGGTGCCGAGGCCCAGGCCGAAGGCCATGAGGTAGAAAACCGGCTCGACGAAGCCCGAGGCCACGATGATCCAGGTCGAAGAACGCAGTGCGAAGAACGCGCGCTCGATCATGGTGGTCGGGCGACCACTGAAGAACTCGGCGCCTAGCTTGCCGGCGCGCTTTTCGGCGATTGCTACTGCGCCGCCGACTGTCGCGTTGACCAGACTCATGCTGCCAACCTCTTCTCAAACTTCTTGGTGGCCACAATCAAGCCGGTGATGAACAGGACAGCCATGAACGCGTAGTGGATGGCGATGAGCCAGCTAGGCGCTTCGTGACCGTAGCTCAGTACGCGACCGAGGTTGGTGGAGTGCCAGACCGGCGATACCCAGCCGATCGCCTGCAGCGGGGTTGGCAGGGTCTCGAGCGGGTAGTAGGTGCCCGAGAACATGAACAGCGGGGTGATGATGAAGCGGCCAACGATGGCGAAGAAGCCGTCATCCTGCTTCACGAACGATGTGACGCCAAGCATGACGGATGCAAACGAGATTCCGGCCAGCGATGAAGCCCAAGTGAGCGCCGGCAGCGACTCCCACTTGATGGCGCCGAACGCCAGCAGGATGACCTCGTACATGAACACAGTGAACAGGCATCGAATCGCCGAGGCAATCATGATGCCCTGAACGATCATCGATCCGCTCAGCTGCGTCGAGTTCATCGCGAAGAACGACTTGTCCCAGACGAATCCCTGCAGTGTCGGGAAGGTGACCTCATCCATCGCGCCTTGAATCGCGGCGGTGGCCAGGAGTGCAGGGGCGAGGAAGACTAGGTAGCCGACGCCATCCATTGGGGTGCCGCCCGAGCCCTTGTCGACGAGGGCGCCGATGCCGATGCCGATCGAAAGCAGGAACAGGACCGGCTGACCGAGGCCGAACGCGAAGATCGCGCCCATCCACTTGGACATATTGCGAAGGCGGTACTCGGCAACGAACCAGCCACCCCAGGTGAGGGCCTTGCGCATGTTCACCAGCTTGGTGGCACCCTGCCAGTTTGGATTAGTGATTTCAGACACGGTTATCGAATCAGTTCTGCGCCGGCGCTTAGTCGACCAGGGTGCGGCCGGTGAGACGCAGGAACACGTCTTCGAGCGACGAACGACGGACCAGCGAGGTGATCGGCTCGAGACCGAGCGCGGTGATCTTTGCCAGCGACTTCTCGCCGTCTTCGCTGTAGACCAGGATGCGGTCGGGAAGAACCTCGATGCGGTCTCCGACCGACGCGAGCTGCTCGGCCACCTCGGCGTTGCGGCTCGAACCGAAGCGGACCTCTAGAACCTCGCGGCTCGAGTAGTCCTTGATCAGCTGAGCCGGTGAGCCCTCAGCCATGATCTTGCCCTTGTCCATGACGATCAGGCGGTCGCAAAGCTGCTCGGCCTCGTCCATGTAGTGGGTCGTGATAACCAGAGTTACACCCTGCTCCTTGAGGCGGAACAACCGGTCCCAAAGAACGTGACGTGCCTGCGGGTCGAGGCCCGTGGTTGGCTCGTCGAGCATCAGGATCTCTGGCTCGTTCACCAGCGCACGAGCAATGGTGAGGCGGCGCTTCATGCCGCCACTGAGCGCATCCGTCTTCACGTTTCGCTTGTCTTCGAGCTGAGCGAAAGCCAGCAGCTCTTCGATCTTGGCCTTTACGAACTTGCGGGCAAGGCCGAAGTAGCGGCCGTAGATGTATAGGTTCTCCCACACCTTGAGCTCGAAGTCCAGGTTGTCCTGCTGAGGAACAACGCCGAGGTGCGCGCGGATCTCAGGGCCCTTCTTGTTTGGGTCTTTGCCCAGAATCTCGAGGTCGCCTGAGGTGCGCTGCGAGGTCGATGCGATCATGCGCATGGTGGTCGACTTGCCAGCGCCATTTGGACCCAGGAGGCCGAATGCCTCGCCGCGCTTGACGGTGAAGTTGATGCCGTCGACGGCAACGAAGTCTTCATATTTCTTGGTTAGATTCTTGGCGACAATCATGTCTTGAGTCATGACTCGAAAATCTCTCTCAATAGCGCGAACTCGCGCCGGATTGCGCGTCTTTGCGGGCCCTAATTCGGGCAGCGTTTCAGACTAACCGCCTAAAGTGATTTGCGCAAAAATGACACGAGTTTGGTGGCGTGGCCAACCGACTGAACGCCGTACCAGGCGGCCAGAATCTTGCCGTCCTTGTCGATCACAAACGTGCTGCGGCTGCGGCCACCCGAGAGAATCGCAAACGGATGCGTCCAGCGGCCAATGCCGAAGGTGGCGTGTAGCTTGCCGTCGGCGTCGCTGAGCATCGGGTAGCTGAGGCGGTGGTGCTTGGTGAAGGCCTCCTGCTCTGCGGCTGTGTCGCGCGAGATTCCGAACACCTCGACGCCCAGATCGGCCACGTCGGCGTAGGCGTCGCGCAATTGGCAGGCCTGCAGCGTGCAGCCGGGGCTCTCGACCGCCGGATAAAACATGAGCACGTATGCCTTGCCCAGCAGCGAGTCGCTCGAGATCGCGCGGCCATCAGAGGCGGTCGCGTGAAACTGCGGAACGGATGCGCCTGCGCTAAGTTTGTTGCTCATATCGATTGCAACACGATCGGGCAGGTGCTTATTCCGAGCCTGATATTCTTGGCGAGTGAATGCAGCCAAGCCCGCCAGCCAACGCGTGCGCTTGGGCAACCGTCGAGTCACCGGCAAAGAGCAGTACTACACGCCGGAGGACCTCGCCCTTCGCTTGACGGCCGAGGTCGTGGCGGTCGCAGGCCCGCTGAACGGACGCACGGTACTTGAGCCGGCCGGTGGGACCGGAGCCTTCATCAAGGCGGCCAAGACCCACGGTGCTGGCGCATTCGTGAGTTTCGACATCGACCCTAAGTTCGAGGGGGTTCGCAAGGGCGACTTCCTGGCGGCCAAGTTGAGGTTGCCGCACGATGCGGTCGCAATCAGCAATCCGCCGTTTGGTCGCAACAACTCGCTCAGCATCCCGTTCTTCAACAAGGCGGCAGATCACGCCCAATACATCGCGTTCATCGTGCCGCGCTCCTGGCGCAAGTGGTCGGTGCTCAATCGCCTCGATCGCCGCTTCGAACTCGTGGCCGATCACGACATCCAGATTGACTACGTCGACGACCGCGGGCAGCACATCAACAAGCAGTTGCGGCTGCGAACCTGCTTTCAGATCTGGCGAAGACTGCCGAGTGGTCAAACCAGGCCGCTTTATCGAGTGGTCGACAACGGTTTGATCGCCAAGACCACACCCGAGGATGCCGACATCGCCCTACGCGTGTTCGGCTTCGGCTGCGGGCGGGTTCTGGAAGATTTCGAGCGCCGACCGAATTCAACCCTTATGTTCCTGAAGTTGCAGCACCCGCGCGCCCTCGAGGCGCTTCGCAGCGCAGATTTCGAACGCTTCTTCAGGAACACCGCATACACTGAGGCCCTGAGCTTGCCCGAGATAAATTACCTGCTAAACGAGGCGATTTTGGGCGACCCGATGCTGCAGACAGACACCGAAACGAGCAACAAATGAGCATGATGGGCGGCCGCGGACGCGGCAGAAACATGAACCCAAAGGACACCGGCCCGAAGGCCAAGTTCAAGCAGCTCTGGCCATACCTGCTCGAGCACAAGCCTGCACTCTGGGCCGCGGTCGCGCTGTCGATCGTCGGCGCAGCGGTCAACCTCGCCCAGCCGCTCGTGGTCGGCCAGGTCATCACCGCAGTGCAGAAGCAGCAGGATGCCACCCTCGTCGTCATCGCGTTGATTGCCATCGTGCTTGCCACCGCCGTCACAAGCGGCCTGATGTATTACGTGCTGGCCAAAGCCGGCGAGGGCGTCGTGCTCTCGGCTCGTCAGAAGCTTGCCGCCCGACTCCTGCGCCTGCCGATTCACGAATACGACCTGCGCCGCACCGGCGACCTGGTCTCGCGCGTCGGTAGCGACACAACTCTCTTGCGCGCGGTTCTCACTCAGGGCCTCGTAGACGCCACCGGTGGCGCGCTCATCTTCTTCGGTTCGCTAATTGCGATGGCCGTGATCGACCCGCTATTGCTTGGCCTCACCTTGCTGATGATTGCCTTCGCCGTCGCCGCGATCGGCCTCACCAGCCGCCAGATTCGTTCGGCAACCACCAAGGCCCAGGAGCGCGTTGGCGACATGGCCGCGGCCGTCGAGCGCGCCCTTTCTGCCGTTCGAACCATTCGTGCGGCTCGCGCCGAGGAGCGCGAGACCAGCCACATCGAGGGCGACGCCAAGAATGCCTTCGAGCAGGGCGTCAAGATCGCACGTCTGAACGCTTACGTGACCCCGATTGCGGGCATCGCCGCCAACGGTGCGTTCATCGTCGTGCTCGGCGTCGGCGGCTACCGCGTTGCCACGGGCGAGACCACCGTCGCGAACCTCGTGACCTTCATCCTGCTGATGTTCCTGATGATTCGCCCGCTAGGCCAGGCCTTCGGCGCCTACTCGAGCGTGCAGGCGGCGCTCGGTGCGCTCGCCCGCATCCAACAAATCCTAGATGTACCGCTCGAATCGGATGACGAGCACGGCACCGCGAGCGATAAGCGTCACGCCGTCAATGACGTGGCCATCGAGTTTGAAAATGTCGAATTTGCCTATGCCTCGGCTCCAAACGAGGACGGCACCCCTGGCGAGGCCAACGCCGATGTTCTGCGTGGAGTCTCGTTCGCGATCAAGCGCGGCCAGCGAG
>JACCDJ011666617.1_pt1 | contig 36596 bp, 33 predicted proteins | sample 7444481 | NCBI WGS metagenome assembly JACCDJ01 (sample SAMN15323435, study PRJNA562643) | freshwater metagenome | isolation source: river surface water | place: USA:Blue River Watershed | collected 2017-08-15
GAATGTATTAGTGCAGCCGGTGGTATTTCTGAATATGCTAGAAGAGGAAGAGCCTATGTAGTGTATGCAAATGGAAAATCTAACAGGACAAAACGTTTTGGCTTCTTTAGAATAAATCCTGTGATTAAACCTGGAGCAGAAGTAGTTCTACCTGAAACAAACGAGAAGAAAGAAAAAACTATAACAACAATAGTACAGATGGTTTCTATTCTTGCTCAAATTGGAGGTACTTTAGCAACTATCTCTATCTTAAGTAAACAATAAAGTATTTCATCAATAATAAATGAATTCAATGGAACCCATAGAAAATGATGAAATTTCTTTAAAAGAATTGATTCAAAAAATTAAAGAGTGGATTAGGTATTTAAAAACCCAATGGAAAATCATTTTTGGTGTAGCTGCTTTAGGAGCTATTATTGGTTTTACTTATGCAAGCTTTCAAAAGCCAGAATTTTCAGCCACAAGCACATTTGTTTTAGAAGAAGATAAAGGGGGAGGGGGTTTAAGCGGCGCAATGGGTTTGGCAAGTAGTTTTGGTCTGGATTTGGGTGGTGGTGGCGGAGGTTTATTTACTAGCTCTAATATTATCGAACTTATGAAAAGCCGCTTAGTAGTGGAGAAGACTTTATTAAACCCAGTACAAGTAGGCGGTAAGGAAATGAGTTTAGCAGATTATTATACTCAAATAAATGAGTTAAAAGAAGCTTGGTCTAAAAAACCTGCTTTGGCAAATATCAACTTTCCTGCTAATGCAGATAGAACAAAATTTAGTTTGGAGCAGGATTCTATTTTGCAAGTAATTTCCACTGGTTTAACTAAAAACAATTTGACGATTCTTCAAAAAGATAAAAAAGTAAGTATTATCAGTTTAACTGTAAAATCTGAAAATGAATTGTTTTCTAAATTATTTTGCGAGCAATTATTAAAAGAAACTTCTGATTTTTATATTGAAACCAAAAGCAAGAAGGCAAGATTAAATGTAGAGATTTTACAACATCAAGCTGATAGTATTAGAGCAGAATTAAATAGTGCTATTACTGGTGTTGCTGCTGCTAGTGATAATGTATACAATTTGAACCCAGCATTGAATGTAAAAAGAACACCTAGTACTAGAAGACAGGTGGATGTTCAAGCCAATACAGCTATATTAACTCAATTAGTAGCTCAATTAGAATTATCTAAAGTGAGCCTAAGAAAAGAAACCCCATTGGTACAATTAATTGATAGACCTATTTTACCATTAGAAAAAGAAAAACTAGGAAGAATAAAATCATTTGTGTTAGGGGGATTTTTGGCTGGATTTTTAACTGTATTGTATTTGGTTTTTGGACAACTATATAAAAAATTAGTTGCTTAAAAGTGTTAGATTGGAATAGTGTGCTCCATTGGACCAATAGCTACCCAAAGTAAGGTATAATAGAAGTTTAGATGAAAATCAAACAGTGACTATGTTTGATTTTTTGTAAATGGTAAAGAAATTTCACAATCAATCGTCACTTGGTGCGCAGTAAAGTGCGTTATTTAGGATATTATAATATAATTAAATAATAAAGTATTGAAAAAAGCAATTATTACAGGTATTACTGGCCAAGATGGTGCTTATTTGGCAGAGTTCTTATTAAACAAAGGATATGAGGTACACGGAATTAAGAGAAGATCCTCTTTGTTTAACACACAAAGAATAGATCACATTTATGAGGATCCACATATTCCAGATAGACACTTACACCTACATTATGGCGATTTAACTGATAGTACTAACCTAATTAGAATTATACATGAAGTTCAGCCAGATGAAATTTACAATTTGGCTGCAATGAGTCATGTACATGTAAGTTTTGAGGAACCAGAATATACTGCAAATGCAGATGGAATTGGCACTCTTAGAATTTTAGAAGCAGTTCGAATATTGGGATTAATAAAGAAAACTAAAATTTACCAAGCATCTACATCAGAATTATATGGTTTAGTACAAGCAGTTCCTCAATCAGAGACTACTCCCTTCTATCCTCGTTCTCCTTATGCTGTTGCAAAACTATATGCATATTGGATTACAGTAAACTATAGAGAGGCTTACAATATGTATGCATGTAATGGAATTTTATTCAATCATGAATCTCCACAAAGAGGAGAAACGTTTGTAACGAGAAAAATTACTAGAGCAACTGCAAAAATTGCTTTAGGAATGGATAGTTGTTTGTACCTGGGAAATCTAGATGCTAAAAGAGACTGGGGACATGCTAAAGATTATATCGAAGGAATGTATTTGATTTTACAACAAGAAAAACCAGAAGATTTTGTTTTAGCAACAGGCATTACTACCACTATTCGTGATTTTGTGAAAATGAGTTTTGCCGAATTAGGAATTGAATTATCATTTAGAGGAAAAGATGAATCTGAAGAAGGATATATTGTAAAGAATAATAGTCAATATAGATTAGAAGAAGGCAAAGTAGTTGTTAAAGTCAATCCTAAATATTATAGACCTACCGAAGTTGATTTATTAATCGGTGATCCAACTAAAGCGATGACTAAATTGGCATGGAAACCTAAATATGATTTAGCAACATTGGTTAAAGAAATGGTTGCTAGCGATATTACTTTGTTTAAAAAAGAATTACATATTAAACAAAGTGGGATATAAAATGGAGAAAAATGCAAAAATATATATTGCTGGACATAGAGGAATGGTAGGGTCAGGCTTAGAACGTAAATTAAGAAAAGAAGGTTATTATAATATTGTTACAAGAACATCAGCAGAGTTAGATTTAAGAAATCAGCAAGCAGTTAATGATTTCTTTGAAAAAGAAAAACCTGCTTATGTAATTCTTTCTGCAGCAAAAGTTGGAGGTATTCACGCAAACAATACCTACAGAGCAGAATTTATTTACGACAATTTAATGATTGAAGCTAACATTATCCACGCAGCGTATTTGAATAAAGTTACAAAGTTATTATTTTTAGGCTCTTCTTGTATTTATCCAAAAATGGCCCCACAGCCGTTAAAAGAAGAATATTTATTAAGTGGCTATTTAGAACCAACCAATCAGCCCTATGCAATTGCTAAAATTGCAGGTATTGAATTGTGTGAAAGCTATAGAGCACAATATGGTTGTAATTTTATTTCAGTAATGCCAACTAATTTATATGGCCCAAATGATAATTATCATCCTGAAAACTCGCATGTTCTGCCAGCATTAATAAGAAAAATATGTACAGCAAAAGTTTTAGGTCAAAATTCTGTGAGCATATGGGGAGATGGTACACCATACAGAGAATTTTTATATATAGATGATTTTACAGATGCGTGTTTCTATTTACTACAAAATTATAATGACGGTGAAATTATTAATGTAGGCACAGGAAAAGATATCACAATAAGAGATCTCGCAAAATTAATTTGTTCAATTGTAAATTACACCGGAACCTTAGAATTTGATGTTACTAAATTTAATGGTACACCAAGAAAGTTATTAGACACGACAAAGATTACAAAGCTAGGATGGTGTCCAAATTTCTCATTAATAGATGGGCTAAACTTGACAATTACAAATTTTATGAGAGAAAATTTAAATCATTAGATAAATTGCAAAATTTAAAAGATAAAACAATAACTGGTTTAATTTGGAGTTTTCTTGAAAACTTTCTCTCATTAGGAATACAGTTTATAATTGGAATAATTTTAGCAAGAATTCTAACTCCTTCAGATTTCGGAAAGATTGGTGTAATAACTTCTATCATTTTATTCTTTCAGTCATTTGTTGACGGTGGCTTTGGTAGTGCATTAATTAGGAAAAGAAATACAAATAATATAGAATATTCAACAATATTTATTTTTAATGTTTGTTTAAGCCTTTTACTATTTGTTTTAATATTTTCATTCGCTAAATCTATAGCATTATATTTCAACGACATTGAGCTCACTTTGCTTATAAAATATTCGGCATTAGCTTTGATTATTAATTCTTTTGGGATGATCCAACGGGTTATTTATACAAAAAATTTAAATTTTAAAATACAAACAAAAATCTCAATATTTTCTTCAATACTGTCGGGGCTGATTTCCATCATACTAGCGGTTTTAGGTTATGGCGTATTAAGTCTGGTTGTTTTAAATTTAACAAAATACATTTTCAATACTATTTTGTTATGGTATTTCAGTGATTGGAAACCAATAATAGTTTTTAGTAAAAAAGCATTTACAGAGCTTTTTGATTTTGGTGGCAAACTTTTTGCAAGCTCAGTAATTGACTCATTATATAGAAACATCTTTTTTTTATTTATTGGAAAATATTTTTCTCTAAATCAATTAGGTTTTTATTCAAGAGCAGATCAATTTAGGTCTATTCCTTCTGAAAACCTAAATAACATGATAAGTCGTGTAAGTTATCCGATATTATCTGAGATCCAAAATGATAAAGTTTTATTAAAAAAAACATATGTGAAATTAATTAGAAATACAATGTTTTTATCCTTCAACTTTATGATATTACTAGCTGCAATTGCAGGGCCCTTAATTAATACCCTTCTCGGAATAAAATGGCAGAGCACTTCTACATATTTAGAATTATTATGCTTTGTAGGGATGCTTTATCCTTTACACTCATTAAACTTAAATATGCTTCAGGTACAAGGAAAAGGAGGTCTATTTTTAAAATTAGAAATATTTAAAAAAATTATGACAATTCCAATTTTCGTTACTGCCATTTATTTTGGCATAAATACAATGATAATAGCAATGTTTATACATTCATTAGCATCATATTTGTTAAACTCACATTGGTCTGGCATTTTTATTGAATATTCAACAAAGTCTCAAATTGCGGACCTTTTCCCATCCTTGTTATTTTCATTAATGATAGGCATTCCTGTTTATTTTATTGGACGATATTCAGAGTATAATTCATTTGTCACTTTAATTATTCAGCTGTTTATTGCAATTTTTTTGTTTGTTTTTATTGGAGAGTTTAAGTTTAACAAGGATTATTTATACTTAAAAAAAACCATTTTTTCCAAAATTTTTAAAATAAAATAATTAAAAATGAAGTCAAATGATATCATTAATGTCACCAAGACATTTTTACCACCTATTGAAGAATACGAAAATTATTTAAAAAAAATCTGGAAAAACAATTGGTTATCTAATAGAGGCGAATTGGTTGTTGAATTAGAAAAAAAAATATGCCTTTCTCAAAATGTTTCAACAACAATTTTAATGGCTAATGGTACAATTCCAATTCAAATTGCTCTAAAAGTTTTGGGGAATAACGCTGAAATAATTACAACTCCTTTTAGTTATGTTGCAACAAGTTCGGCAATCATTTGGGAAAATTGTAAACCAGTATTTGTTGACATTGATGATGAACATTTAACTATTGATGAAAATAAAATAGAAGCAGCAATTACAAATAGAACTACTTGCATTTTAGCAACACATGTATTTGGAAACCCTTGTAATATCGAAAAAATATATAAAATTGCCCAAAAAAATAAATTACACATAATTTATGATGCTGCTCATTGTTTTGGGGTAAAATATAACGGGAAAAGCATTTTTTCATATGGCACCATAAGCACTTGTAGCTTTCACGCAACTAAATTATTTCACACAGGAGAGGGGGGGGCCTTGTTTTGTGACAATGATGAAATTAGACATAAATGTTTTTATAGTCATAATTTTGGTCATGACGGCCCTCTAAATTTCCATGGACTAGGCATCAACGGAAAAATTTCTGAATTGCAAGCAGCAATGGGATTATCTGTTTTAAAGTATCTTCCTGAAATAATAATTGACAGAAAAAAAACAGTTGAATATTATAATTCAAAACTAGATTTTTCTAAAACAAGAAAAATAAAAATTCGAGAAAATACAGAATGGAATTATAGCTATTATCCGCTCATTTTCAATTCTGAAAATGAACTATTAGATACAATTTCTAATTTGAATAAATTAAATATATTTCCAAGAAGATATTTTTATCCATCTCTTAACGCAATTAATTTTATTAAAGGCAATTCAATGCCAATTTCGGAAAACATATGTAATAAAATACTTTGTTTGCCATTATATTATGGTTTAACTGAAAACAAACTTGATTTAATAATTAATGTTATAAATAACACTGTAAAGTAAGGTTTTAAAATATGTCAAGTATTTAATAAATCATGAATAAGTCGCCAATTGTAATTTTTTCTGGTTCAAATGAACGAGCTGTAACTACTTTTTGTAGGTATGCTGAGCAATCAGCAATAAAATATGTTATAATAGCTAATGGAAATGATGATCCAATTTTTTTAAGTGACTATTCAAGTAAAGTTTTTCAAACAAGAAAGAAAAATCATTTAGATTTTTCTGAGTTTTTAATATTATTGAATGAAATTAAAATATATTTTAACACCAATCATTTATTTGTTATTCCAATAACAGAATATTTAAATAGATTTTTACTGCAAAATAGGAGTCAAATTGAGGAAAAAAATATTTCTTTCGGCCTTTGTAGTTCAGAAGTATATTCAAAAATTTCTGATAAATATAGTTTTGGCGAGCTATGTATTTCCTATGGTATTAACGTTCCGCAGGAATTTGTTAAAATGCCAGATGTATATCCGTTTGTAATTAAACCTAAAAAGTATTTCAATGAAAAAAATACTGTAAATATAAAGCCAATTATTGTATATAATAAAGAAGAAATCAAAAAATTGGATTTTAAAAAAAATGATATTTATTACCAAGAGTATATCGGAGGCAAAAGTATATATTTTCTATTTTATTTTTTCAAAAATGGATCTTACTCGGTATATTCTCAAGAAAATTTAATACAACAACATGAAGGAGGGTCTATGATTTTGTGTAAGTCAAGTAATTATCATATTGATTCTGAAATTGTTCAAAAACTTACCAAGTTATTTAATGACATAAAATTTACTGGCTTAGTCATGGTAGAAACGAAGTTGTATAATGAAAAATTTTATATGATTGAAGCAAATCCCCGACCATGGGGCCCTTTACAATTAACATTAAACTCAAAAATGACCTTATTAGATGACTTTTCAATTGATAATGATATAACAAATATTCGAATTTTTAAGGGAAATGAATTTATAGAAAATTCATATTATTTTTGGTCAGGTGGTATAACAAAGACTTTAGGTATAGGGAAAGACCTTAGTTATCACGATTTCAATCGGAATGCTTTTTTAAACAATTATGATAATATAATTAAAAGTGAGATTTATTTAAAAAATGACACAATCAATATATATTTAAAAGAAAATTTATGAATGTAGAAAAACTAAAGGAGTTGTACCAAAATACAAGTAAACACTCGAATTATCAAATATTGCCACCAAAATTAGCAACTGTAATAAACACAAAAGAGTTGTTGATTAACTCTAGATATGAAAATGAAAGGTTTGAATTTATAAAAAAGAATCTTGATTTAACTGAGAAAAGCATAATAGACATTGGTGGGAATACTGGATTTTTCACTTTTGAATCACTTGAGTCAGGTGCAAGTAGTGTAATTTATTTCGAAGGCAATATTGAACACGCTGAGTTTGTTAAAAATGCAAGTGAATATCTAAGCTTTGATGTTACAGTACAAAACAAATATTTAAACTTTGATGAAACCGATAATTTTGATATTAATGTTGACCTGGTTTTATTATTAAATGTTATACATCATTTGGGAGATGATTTTGGCAATAAAAGTATTAGTATGAAAGAAGCTAAAATTAAAATGATTAATAGTATAAATTATTTTTCCAGTAAATCAAAATTTTTGGTTTTGCAAATGGGGTATTGTTGGAAAGGAGACAGAGAATTGTTGTTATTTGAAAATGGATCTAAAGAAGAAATGATTGATTTCATTAAACATGGAATTTCTGAATATTGGGAAATACTTAAAATTGGAATTGCCGAAGAAAATTATGGCAATACCGAATATATAAATCTTAATGAAACTAATCTAATTAGAAATAATTCTCTAGGAGAATTCAGAAATAGACCTATTTTTATTCTAAAATCAAAATACAATTTTATTTAACAATAGATGAATAAATCTAATTTTGAAGTTGCACCAGAAGTAAGTGTATTGTGTATTACGTATAATCACTCTTTATATATTAAACAATGCTTGGAAGGAATTATAAATCAAAATACTAATTTTAAATTTGAAATCATAATTCATGATGATGCTTCGACAGATGGTACAACCGATATAATTAAATTATACCAAATTAAATTTCCAAACAGAATTAAATTAATTTTGCAAAATGAAAATCAGTGGAAGAAAAATAAAAATGAAATTTGGAAGTCAATACAAAACAAATGCAGTGGTAAATATATTGCCATTTGTGAAGGAGATGACTATTGGATCGATGATTATAAGCTTCAAAAACAATATGATTTAGCAATAGAGCAAAATTTAATTTTTGTTGGTCATAATGTTGATTTGCTAGACCAAAAATCCAATAAAATTATAAACACGTATACTTTTGCTAATGATTTTATAACTATCAAAGATGCTATATTTGGTCCACCAGTCCACACGAGCTCTTTTTTTTTTAAAAATATCTTCTCATTAATTTCTTTTAATCATAATTTGCCATCAAGTGATGATTTTTTGGCTTGTGAAATTTTGTCTAGGGGTAATGGCAGGGTTATAAACGAAACTATGAGTGTATATAGAATTTCTGATTCTGGAAGTTGGTCGAGTCTTGAACAGGTGAAAAAAGATGAAAAAAGCTTAGTAATACAATTGTGGATTTTTAATCATTATAAAATAAAAATAATTCACCAGCTATATAGAATAGGGACACTTTTTATATCTTCAAAATCAAAGTATTTGAGTTCAAATAATATTATAATAAAGAATAATTATTTTACAATTGTTCTTGGCCTGGTTTTGTATAAATTAATAAATATATTGAAATGGTTGAAAAAATCACTAAAGATAACCTCCAACTTGCAATTATAATTAGAAATAATTATTATAAAGAAGGCATTTCTTTTTTTACTAACGATAATGATTCGCAACAGCTTGGGTATATGAATAGACCTAAAGATTATATTATTATACCACATAGACACAACTTGGTTTCTCGAGAAGTTCATTTAACTCAAGAAGTTCTTTTTATAAAAAGCGGAAAAGTTAGAGTAGACTTTTATGATAATAAACAGATATATTTCAAAAGTTGTATTTTGTTTTCCGGAGATGTGATTTTATTGTCTGATGGTGGACACGGGTTTAAAATGCTAGAGAATTCTGAAATCATTGAAGTTAAACAAGGACCATATTGTGGTGAAAAAGATAAGGTCAGATTTAGTGAAATTCAAGATATCAATGTTAAATTAATTTAATTATAATATGAAAGTAAATAAAATTGGCATAATCGGATTGGGATATGTTGGATTGCCATTGGCAATTGAATTTGCAAAAAACTATTTGGTGTTTGGATTCGACATTAATGAGAAGAGAATTCGAGATTTGACTAATGGAATAGATATTACTCTAGAGGCAGATCAAATAGATTTGGTAAATGTATCCAAGATAACTAAAAATAATGGCTTATTATTGACATCAAATATCACTAAATTAAGTGAGTGCAATATTTTTATAATAACAGTACCAACACCAATCGATAAGTATAAAGCACCAGACCTAAGCCCTTTATTAAATGCTTCAAAAATGGTTGGGAGTGTTTTAAAAAAGGATGACGTAGTAATATTTGAGAGTACGGTATATCCTGGTTGTACTGAAGAAGAGTGTGTTCCAGTTTTAGAAAAACATTCAAATTTGGTATATAATAAAGATTTTTTTTGTGGTTATTCTCCAGAGAGAATAAATCCGGGAGACAAGAAGAATACATTAACCAACATTTTGAAAGTTACATCTGGCTCAAATGAAGAAATTTCAATTTTTGTTGATAATTTATATAAGAGTATAATTAAGGCTGGCACCTATTTGGCACCAAGTATAAAAGTAGCTGAAGCTTCTAAGGCAATTGAAAATGCACAAAGAGATGTTAATATTTCTTTTGTAAATGAATTAGCTTTAATATTTGATAAAATAGGAATTGATACTACTGATGTTTTAAATGCAGCTTCAACAAAATGGAATTTTTTAAAATACACCCCTGGTTTAGTTGGCGGACATTGTATTGGGGTAGATCCGTATTATTTAGCACACAAAGCACAATCACTTGGATATCATCCACAGGTTATATTATCAGGAAGAAGAGTAAATGACAATATGGGGTTATTTGTGGCAAACAAAGTAATTAAGCTAATGATAAAAAAGGGGCACAAAATTGATGGCTCTAATGTTTTGATTTTAGGTATAACATTTAAAGAAAACTGTCCTGATTTAAGAAATTCTAGGGTAATAGATATTTATGATGAATTAAAACAATTTGGTATTGATGTAAATGTCTATGATCCTCATGCAGATAAAGAAGAAGTTCTAAAAGAATATAATATTGAATTAATTAATGAATTAGGTTTAAAAAAATTCGACTCAATAATCCTAGCAGTTGCACATAATGAATTTTTGGATCTAGAATATAGTAGCCTTAAAAAAAGTATAAATTCTGTCATTTTCGATACTAAATCATTTATTGATCGAAAAATTGTTGATTCAAGGTTGTAAAAAATTGAAAATATGAAAAACTTTAATGAATATAGTAAATATTATGATTTACTGTATAAAGATAAAAATTATTCAAAAGAAGCTGAATATGTATTTAATTCAATTAGCAAACATACTTCAAACTTTAACAACTTATTGGAAATTGGGATGGGTACAGGTATACATGCTAAAGAATTACAGGCTAATGGTTTGGAAATTACAGGAATTGAATTAAGTGAAGAAATGACTAAGCGAGCATTAGGTAATAAATTAAAATGTATAAATGCAAATGTAGTTGATTTTAACTTGAATTGTAAATTTGATGCATGTGTAGCTTTGTTTCATGTAGTAAGTTACCTAACTGAAAATACAGATTTAGTTGAAGCTTTTAAAAATATAAATAGGCATTTAAATATAGGTGGCATATTCTTATTCGATGTTTGGAATACATGTGCAGTTTATAATTTTAAGCCAGAAAATAGAGTGAAAAAATTTTTAGACGAAAAAGTAGCAATTACGAGAATTGCACAACCTGAAATTGATTTTTCAAAAAATACAGTTAATGTTAATTATGAAATTATTGTAAATGATTTTCAAACAAATACATTTTCTAGTTTTTCTGAAATTCACAAAATGAGACATTTTGGATTTCAAGAAATCGACTTGCTTGGGAAAATTTGCGGATTCGAAATAATTACAAGTGAAGAATGGCTAACTGGCAATCTTGCATCTGAAAATACATGGGGTGTTTGTTATATAATGAAAAAAAATAAAAATGTATAATATTCCTGTTAATACACCATTATTAAATGGTAATGAGAAAAAATATCTTTGTGAATGTATTGATGAAGGCTGGATATCTTCTGAGGGGCCTTTTGTGAAAAAATTTGAAGATTTTTTCGCAAAAAAAGTTGGTAGAAAATATGGAGTTTCTGTTTGTAACGGCTCTGTAGCATTAGATTTAGCTGTAATATCATTGGGAATCGGCAAAGGTGATGAAGTAATAATGCCAACATTTACAATAATATCTTGTGCTGCGGCTATTTTAAGATCAGGTGCAACTCCTGTTCTAATTGATGCTGATCCATATGATTGGAACATGGATGTTACTCAAATTGAGAGTAAAATAACAGACAAAACAAAAGCAATTATGGTTGTCCATATTTACGGCTTACCTGTAAATATGAATGTAGTTAGGGAAATAGCTAATAAATATAAACTTAAAATCATAGAAGACGCTGCCGAGATGCATGGTCAAACATTTCAAGGTATACCTTGTGGTAGCTTTGGAGAAGTTAGTGTATTTAGCTTTTATCCAAATAAACATATCACTACTGGAGAGGGAGGCATGATTGTAACAGACAATATTGAAATATTTAAAAAATTACAATCATTAAGAAATTTATGCTTTTTACCAGAAAAAAGATTTGTTCATGAAGAACTTGGTTGGAATTATCGTTTTACAAATATACAAGCAGCTTTAGGGTTGGCGCAATTAGAAAAACTAGATGAATTTGTTATAAGAAAAAGGGAAATTGGAAAACTTTATCAAGAATTGCTTTGTGACATTGATACTATTCAATTGCCAATAATATCTACAAGTTATGCCGAAAATATATATTGGGTATTTGGAATTATATTAAAACAAACAGCAAATAAAACAGCCCAGGATATTATGAATTTGTTAAATCAAGAAGGTATAGGAACAAGGCCATTCTTTTATCCAATGCATCTACAACCAGTATTCAATAAAATGGGGTTATTTAACAACGAAAATCATATCAATTCAGAATATTTGGCAAAATATGGCTTTTATTTACCAAGTGGACTAGGACTAAAAGATGATGAAATTAAAATTGTTGCAAAAACATTAAGGAAAATACTTGAATAGGTAAAATGGCTAGAATCAAAATAGGACTATTATTAGATGCAGCACCTAGAGATGGTGGAACATTTCAGTATAGTATTTCAATGTTAAAGGCGTTTGAGCACTTGTCTTTGAAAGGTTTTGAAATAGTTGTATTATCAACAAATTCTGAATGGATAGAATTAATTAGCAATACAAATCTCGAAAGTGTTTATGTAAAAAAAAATATCTTCTTTAGATTATTTTTAAAATTAATTGACAAATTAAATTTTTCATTAGAATTTGAGAAAAAAATTTTGTTGTTAATTAATCCTCTGGCTAGAAAAGTAAAAAAATTAAAGTGCAATTTATGGGTATTTCCTGCCGCAGATGTTTGGTCGTATAAATTAAATGTAAAATCATTAGTTACTATATATGATTTAATGCATAGATATGAAAAACGATTTCCAGAAGTTTTTGATAATGGAATTTATGAATGGCGAGAAAAACATTACAAATTAATTGCAAAAAATTCTTTAGCTATTTTGGTTGATTCTGATGTAGGAAAACAACATGTTGTTGATAGTTATAAAATAGATAATAATAAAATCTATACTTTGCCATATGTTGCTCCAATTCATATTTTACAAAATCTAAATTTAGAAAATTTTGAAAAAAAATACCCTAATTTAAATAATTTTATATTTTATCCTGCACAATATTGGTTACATAAAAATCATACAAACTTATTATATGCAATAAGTAAACTTAAAAATAAATATCAAGATCTAGTTGTTGTTTTTGTCGGTTCCACATTTTATAATGGTTTTAAAAATGTTGAAAAACTAATTATAAAATTAAATCTAAGAGATAATGTAATATTATTAGATTATGTACCACAGTCCGAAATTCCAATTTTTTATAAAAAGGCAAGATGTTTAATTATGCCTACATATTTTGGGCCCACAAATATCCCACCATTAGAAGCAAATGCATTAGGTTGTCCTGTTGGCATTTCAGATATTTATGGGATGCGAGAGCAATTAGGAGAAAGTGCATTATACTTTAATCCAAATTCTATAGATGAAATTGCAAATACAATTGAAAAACTATGGACAGACGAAGAATTGTGTAGAAATTTGAGTAATCTTGGGAAAAATAGAAGCAAATTAAACAATCAAGCTAATTTTAACAATACGATAAATAATATTATTAATAGCTTAATTACAAAGTTGTAAAAATTGAAAAATATTGTTACATATTTTCCCTTTCTCATAGCTTTAACATTGTTTTTTTGGCCAGATATAATGATAAATATGGACTCAAAAACATTTCCTGTGATTAATTTTTTTGGTTTTGGGATTCGAATAACAGAGATAATATTTTTTTCTCTGTTATTTATTATTTTGTTAAACATAAATTCATCTAGTAAGGACAAATTAGACTTTTTTATTGACCGTAGATTAGTCGCAATATATTTTTTTTGTTTTATTGTTGGAATTTTTATTTTAATAGCTTTTATTCAGGGTCTATTTAATAGAAATCCGATTATTTTATTGGACATAAGAGGAATCTTGTATACATTAGTCGTTGTGTTTTTTACATCATTTATAAAAAAAATTGAGTATTTATATAATGCTTACAAATTTTTTATAGCTTTACTTGTGATCTCTTGCTTTACTAATCTTTTACATTTATTTGTTAATATTCAGACTTCTATAGGCAAGTACTCTAATGTATCTGTTATGTTGACACTATATTTACTTTGCGTTTCATTATCTTTTTTCTTTACAATTTCAAATAAAAGATGGACATATTTTTCATTAATTTTATTGTCATTTATTACTTGTCTATTTTCTTTACAAAAACATGCGTTATTAGGTGCTGTTGTTTCAATATTAGCAACTTTATCATTGTCAAGAGGAAAAATCTCTAACGCTATTAAATATAAAGTTGCTATTTGGGGGGCAATAATAATATTTTTGTTAATATTAATTCTAAGTCAAGAATCTATTTTTTATTCAATTTTTGGTGTTTCTCCAGATTTTTACATAGCAAGTAGGATATTGAGAGAAGATGTAGGTGATATTTCTGGTGGAAGGTTTGACATGTGGAGTCAAATTCTTAAAGATGCAATTTCAAATCCATTTTATGGTAAGGGGCTAGGTGTAGAAGGCTTTACATTTGATACCATTGAAATTCCTGTTCATGAGCATAATCTAATAATGTGGTCTCTTAGAAGATTTAGTTTTGTTGGAACATTTTTTTTTCTACTGATAGCAATACTTTTTTTTAGATATTCATTTGAAATATATAAAAATGAATTAAATAATATCAAAAGAGCTCTCTTGTTAAGCTCATTAACATATGGAGTTGTCTATTTTATTTCTAATATGGTAATTCTTTTGCCTTTTGTTTTTGAATCAGCCTTTATATTTTGGTTTTGCGGTGCAATTGTATTAATAATTGCAAGAGAACAAAGGAAAAATAATTCCAAATTAAATTTATTAAATGTCTAATAATTCTATTATATATGCTGTAATTCCTACATTCAATAGAAGAAAACTATTACAAGAATGTATTTTGTCATTATTGTCACAAACCTATAATATTGACAAAATTATAGTTATTGATAGTGGATCAAACGATGGAACAATAGAAATGTTGAAAGAATTTAATAATAATAAGATTATTATAATTAAAGGTTCTTGTGAATGGTGGTGGGCAAAGTGTATGAATGAAGGTATTAAGTTTGCATTAAATAATAATGCAGATTATGTATTAGCAATGAATGATGATACTTCCTTAGGAATTGAAACTTTAAATATTTTATTAAGAACAAGTAAATTGTATCAAGGTTCTATAATTGGGAGTATTGTCTATGACAAGAATAATATCGAAAAAAAAATCACAAATGGTTATGGAGCTATATTTTCAAAATTCAGATGGATTCCTAAGAAAATTATAATTAATCAAAATAAAGATAGAATAATTTATTATACAGAAGGACAAAGCGGAAGGGGGGTGTTATTTCCAATAATTATATACTCTATAGTCGGATTTTATGACGATTTAAATTTTCCTCAATATGCTGATCGTGATTTTTCTTATAGATGTTTAAAATCTGGAGTCAATCAATACCTTGATTCAAGTGCAATTACATATTTGGATTTTGAAACTACTCAAATTGGGATGCAAAATGGGAAATTGAAACTCAAACAAATACCTTCACTTTTTTTAGACATTAAGGGCATTTATAATTTAAAAAATCAATTTAGATTTCTCAGAAAACATTATTTATTTTGGCCTTTCTGGTTTTGTATTTGGTTTATAATTGTTTTGATAACTATTTTGATCAAATTAATTCCTGGCGGCACTCAATTAATTCGTTATCGAATCCCAATTTTATTAAAAAAATATAAATATGTATAAAGCAAAAATAGTTGGTACAGGTTCATATGTTCCAGACAAGATATTAACAAATGAATATTTAGAAACTATATTAGATACAAGTTCGTCATGGATATATGAAAATTTGGGAATTAAAGAACGACATGTTTGTGCTCCCAATCAAAAAACTAGTGATTTGGCATATGAAGCTGGCCGAAGAGCAATTGAATCTTCTGGAATAAATATAAGTGATATAAATTTAATATTAGTTGCAACATCTACACCCGATAGGTTAGCTCCCTCAACAGCATGTATAGTCCAAGAAAAACTTGAAGCATTCAATGCAGCAGCTTTTGATATATCTGCAGTTTGTTCAGGGTTTTTGTTTTCACTTTCGGTTGCAAATCAATATATTATATCAGGTATGTACGAAAATGTACTTGTAATTGGTGCGGATTCGTTTTCTAAAATTACTGACTGGACTAGAAGAGACGCTGTTTTTTTTGGCGATGGTGCTGGAGCTGCTATATTATCAAAATCAACAGATGATTGTGGTTTTTTATCTACTAAAATATACTCCGATGGTAGGGGTAAATTTAATTTTACTATTCCCGCAGGTGGTTCTGAACTCCCAAGCTCAATCGAAACTGTTGAACAGAAACTTCATTATTTTAAAATGAATGGAAAAGAAGTTTTTAACACAGCAATTAAAGTATTGCCTAATGCAATTTTTCAGGCAATTGATGATGCTGGGTTGGAAATTAATGATATTGATTTTATGATTCCCCATCAGCCAAGTATAAATATATTAAAAAAAACCGCTGAAATTATAAAAATGCCATTTAGCAAAGTAATGACAAATATGGATAAATATGCTAATACTTCTGGCGGTACTATAGCAATAATGTTAGATGAGGTTAATAAGTCAGGGAAACTGAAAAAAGGAAATTTAATATTATTTGCGGCTGTAGGTTCAGGTTGGACATATGGAGCATCAATTTTAAAATGGTAAATATATGATATTAATAACAGGTGCATCAAAAGGTATAGGCAAATTTTTATTTAATGAGTTTAGTTCAGAAGGAGAAAATGTTGTTGGCACTTACAATACCACAGAATTCAAATTAAATGAATCAAATAATAATTTATTTAAATTAGATATTACTAACTATAATGAAGTAAGCAAATTAATTAAAATCATAACACCTAATATTACAAAATTAACTTTAATCAATTGTGCTGGAGTTAATTATTCAGCACTTTCACATAAAGCTGATATTGAGATGTGGACTAATGTAATTAAAGTGAATTTAATTGGCACTTTCAATTTGATTAGCGCAGTTTTACCGATAATGCGAGCTCAAAATTTCGGAAGAATTATTAATTTGTCATCTGTTGTTGCACAAACATTTGTTCCAGGTACAAGTGCTTATGCTGCATCAAAATCAGGATTATGGGGTTTAACAAAAAGTATAGCATCTGAAAATGCACAAAAAGGAATAACCATAAATAACCTTAATTTAGGATATTTTGAAATCGGAATGATTAATGAAGTACCCAAAGAATACTTAAACCAAATTAAAAGTAGAATACCATCTGGTGAATTGGGACAGCCGTATAATATAAAAGAGGCAATTAAGTTACTTATGGAGTCAAATTATATTAATGGCACAAGTATAGATATAAATGGCGGGCTATATTAATAATCATAAAAGTGAATACAATTAAGTGAATACAATTAATAAGTACATTTTAATATTAAAAGCTTCTATAATAAAGAATATTTCTCATAAAAGAATAGATCAAATAAAAACTCTTATTCCATTTAGCATTATAAAAAAAATCAAACAATTTAAAAAAAATTTAAGAATAAGATCAAAAAAAACCATTACATACGATGATTTAATTACTACTTTAAAAAACCTAGGAATAAGAGAAGGCATGAAAATTATGGTACATAGTTCTCTTTCCGGAATTGGATATGTTGAAGGTGGAGCACAAACAGTAATTAGGGCATTAATAGATACTGTTAGTTATGATGGTTTAATTTTAATGCCTGCACCTCCAGTCACAGCAAATAATATAGATCAAAAAACTAATCTTGAGACTTTTGATCCTGTAAATACTAAGTGTTCAACTGGTATTATTTGTGAAACTTTCAGAAAAATGCCAGGAGTTTATAGGAGTCTTCATCCAACACATTCTGTAATTGCATACGGGCGTCAAGCAGAGTGGATTTTATCTGGTCACCATTTAGATATAACACCTTTTGGTCCAAACAGTCCATTTGCAAAATTATTAAAACTTAATGGGAGTATTTTAGGTCTTGGCTTAGACGTTAGGTGGATAACTTTTTACCATCATTTTGAAGATATTTGTAAGTTTTTTCCTGTAAATGTTTATTCTGATAAAATATATAGATTACCTGTTTTAAATTATGATAAAAAAATTCAATTTATAGAAACTCAGATGCATGACCCGAATATAAGTATTTTTAGACTAAACAATGATGCAGATACTTTAAAAAAAATTAACCAAGCTTTAGATGAATATAGCGATATAATTCGAGATTCATTTTTTATTAAAGATTCCTATTTAGTTACAACCTCATCAATAATTTTCACCTTGGATTTAATATTAAAACGGAATTCCCAAACAATTTATAATATAGACTTGATCAAATTACTTAATAAATAGAAAAATATGATACTTGATAACGAAATTAGACTCCACAAATCTATTCAATGGCTAGAAAAAGCTAATAATGTTACAAACGGTAATGGTTTTTCAATTGGCTTTGATATTAGAAAGGGATGGCGTGCTCCTTATTCTGAAACAACTGGTTATATAATTCCAACCTTATATAAATATTCATTACTTTATAATTCTAAATTACATTCAGATTTAGCTACTAATGCGGCCGACTGGTTAATAAAAAATCAAAATAATGATGGCTCTATAAACGATTTTATTGGCTCAAATAGTAAATATGTAGTTAGAAGTCCAGTTGTCTTTAATACAGGCCAAGATTTATTTGGATTAATTTCCGCATATAATCATACTAATGATAACAAATATTTAATTGCTGCTAAAAAAGCTGCATATTGGATAATTTCAAAACAGAATAATGATGGTACATGGAACGACGGCACAAGTTTTGGAGCTCCAACATTTGCTACATATTATACCCATGTTTCATGGCCATTATTGATTGTTGGTAAAAAATTAAGTGACAACTTTATTATAGAAAGTGCAAACAAAGCACTTAAAATGGTTTTGGATAATGTAAATAGTAATTTAAGTATAAATAATTGGGGTTTTATTCAAAATCAACCTGCATATACTCATACTATTGCATATACAATAGAAGGAATTTTGGAACAGAGTTTGTTAAATTTTGGCTTAGATTCTGAAGCATTCAACGTCGCAAAAAACATTGCTTTACATACGATTAGTATATTGAATAGAGATGGAAAATTTGCTGGATCTTATGATAGTAATTGGAAAGGTGATTATACTTATACATGTCTTCCTGGAAATTGTCAATTTGCAATTATTTATTTAAGATTATATTTTTTATTAAATGAAGAAATCTATTTACAAGCTGCAATTAAATCAATGCAGCCTGTTCTAAAAGCACAACATACATCAGTTCTTTGTCCTAGTTTCATATATGGAACAGTTCCCGCATCATCACCAATAATATTTGGCAAGTATATGAGATGGCTATACCCTAATTGGGCTGCCAAATATTTTTCTGATAGTTTAATGTTACTTCAAATGCTAATAGATAGTCATAATAATTCAAAATTTTCAAGAGAATTCATATCTAAAATTATTTCAAATTACCCTGGTTAATGAATAAAAAAATTTTAATAATTGCCGCTCATTCAGGTAGAGGATTTGTTCATGTTGATAAATTATTGCCAAGCTTAGTTGAGTTTGGTTATGATGTAACATTCTATGGTTGGGATAGAGAAAATGCATTCCCCAAAAATACAATCGAAAGTGGAGTCAAATTCAAAATGATTTATCGAGGATGGGGCTTTGCTAATAAAGGATTAATTATAGGCATACCACTATTTATCTTAAAGATGACTTATAAATTAATCTTTATAAAAAAAAACGATTTTCCAATTATTATGGCAATTGATTTTGATGCTGCATTTCCCCAATCAATATCAAAATTTATAAATAAAATTCCCTTTATATATAACATAAGAGATAATTTCTCAATGAGAACTACGGTACCAAACTCTATTAGAAAGTTCATTTATAAAATTGACAAAAGTATTATTAATAATGCTATAAAAATAATTGTACCTGATTTAAACAGGGTTAATTCAGAATATCTAGATCTAATTGATAAAAAGATATTTGTTATAAATAATGGAGCTCTAGATATAAACCCACCTAAAAACTTAAAAAAAGATAGCCGTTTTACAATATATGCAATGGGTTATCTGTTGAAAACAAGAGGAATTATTTCATTATTAGATTTAGCAAAAAATATGCCCAATATTAGAATTCTATTAGCAGGCGATGTTAAGGAAGCTGAAGTCCTAAATGAAATTCTAAATATACCCAATGTTTGTTTTAAAGGTAAATTAAAACCAGAAAAAGCCCTAGAATTATGTTACGAAGCAGATGTTATTTTCACATTCTATGATCCAATTTCAGAAATTAACAGAAAAGCAGCATCTAACAAATGGTATGATGCAATGATGTCGGGAAAACCAATTTTAATAAATGAGGAGGTAGAAAAATCATCATGGATAATTGAAAATAAGATTGGGTATAGATGTAAGTATGGAGACTTATATGATTTAAGAAACACAGTCAATGAAATAATGAATAATCCTGAAGATGCATATAATAGAGGGTGTAATGGTAGAAAACTATTTGAAACAGGCTTTAGTTGGGATGCATCAATGAAAAAAATTGATTCAGTAATTTCTGAATCATTAAATAATATAAATAATTGATAATTTTATGTGTGGTTTTGTTTGTATATTAAATATTGGTAAAGAAGTTAGTCAAGTTGAATATCTGCATAAGATGAATGATGAAATATATCATCGTGGTCCAAATGATGAAGGATATATGATTTGTGATTCAAATTTTAATCAAAAATATTTTAGTGGAGATGATACTGTCAAAATAGAAGAATCAAAACAATCTAAATATATTAAATATTATCCTAGGGTACACATAAAAAATGCATATAATGATTCAAGTTATATATTATTTGCACATAGAAGACTATCAATTTTAGATTTGTCCGTTGCAGGTCATCAACCAATGTCATATTTAGATAAATACACCATAATATTTAATGGAGAAATATTTAATTTTTTAGAATTAAAGGAAGAATTAATAGAACTTGGTTATTGCTTTCAATCAAATTCTGACACTGAAGTTATATTAGCTGCTTATGATAAGTGGGGATCAGAATGTCAAAACAAATTTAATGGATTTTGGTCGTTCATTATATTGAATATAAAATCACAAACTTTATTTATTAGTAGAGATAGATTAGGAATCAAGCCACTTTATTATTATTATGATAAAAATAAAATCATTTTTGCGTCTGAAATAAAGTCAATTTTAGCAAATCCAACGGTAGTGACATCTCCTAATATTAGCTACATCAATAAATATTTGAAAAATGGTCCTAGTGAATATATTAAAGAAACTTCATTTAATAATATATTTCATTTTAATCCAGCTTCATTTATCGAAAAAAAAATTCATCAATTTATTAATGGAAATATTTTAGAAAAAAAATATTGGACTGTTAATGCTTATTTGGGTAATGAGCCTTTTGATTTTAAAAAAGCAGTAGAACTAAAAGAAAAATATTTATCATTATTAACTGATTCAATTAAAATAAGATTAAGATCTGATGTAAAGGTTGGCACTGCTTTATCAGGCGGACTTGATAGTTCATCAATTTGTTATATTGTTAATAAATTATTAAAAGAGAAAGGAGATGTAAATCAGCAATTAACATTTTCTAGTATCTATACTGATGTTAATCAACAGGATGTTGATGAAAGCAAATATATATATAGCTTGTCAAAAATACTAAATACTAAATCTTATACAATACAACCAACAGCCAATGAGGTTAAAGAAAATTATGTAAAAATGATTTCTGCAATGGAGAACTTGCCAAATGGCACTCATATGTCAGGATATTTTGTTTATAAATTTGTAAATGAAAATAAAGTTACAGTAACGATAGATGGGCAAGGTGCAGATGAGCAACTTGCCGGTTACCTAGGATATATAAGAAATTATTTAATACATATACCTCTGTGTAGATTAAAGGATGAAGTAAGACAAATAAAAAAAATTCCGGGGATAAAAAAAACTAATTTATTTATAGGAATTTTGTTTAATTTTTTTAATAAGCTTCTTGGAAATAATTTATTTGATAAAATCATGTCAATTTTTTTTCCAAGAATGTCATTTCTTCATTTAAATGAAGCTTTAAAACAAAGTACTACGAATGGTATATTAACTAATTTACTACATTATTCTGACAGTTTGTCTATGGTAAGTTCAGTGGAATCTCGACTTCCATTTTTAGATTATAGAATAGTTGAATTTTTGGCTTCAGTACCAGTTTCGTACAAAATTCATAATGGATGGACTAAATATCTTTCTAGGTTAGCAATGTCAGATTTTTTACCTGAAAATATAGTTTGGAGGAAAGACAAGATGGGGTGGCCACAACCAGATGAAACCTGGTTAAAAGGTGAACTAAAAGAATGGGTTTTAATTACAATAAGTGAATCTGAAATATTATTTGAGAATGACAAAAAAAAAGTTATAGATAAATTTAATTCAAATAATATTTCAATCGAGAGATTAATAAGAATACTAAATTTATGTATTTGGTATAAATTATTTTTTAATAATAAAAAATTTAATAATGGACTTAAAAGAATTAAAATACAAAGTTTTTAAGGAAAATATAGTTAGACATCCATGGGAATCAGCTAGATTTAATGTTGCATGTCAAATAATAGAAGAACAAATCAAAGAGAAAGATTTAAAAATCATTTTTGACATAGGCTGTGGAGATACATTTTTCATAGAGTCTTTGTCTTCAAAATTCCATAATTGTAAATTTTTTGCAATAGACATAGCTTTTTCAGATGAGTTTATTAAGACAAAATCAAATGAATTAAATAAAAAAAATATTTATTTATTTAAAGATGTAGAAACGGCTTTATCTGAGTGCAATCAGGAAGTTAGCTTGGTATTATTAATGGATGTAATTGAGCATATTGAAAACGACAGAAACTTTTTATTAAATTTATCTAATAAAAATCATATTTCAAATAATACATATTTTTTTATAACTGTACCAGCTTTTCAAATTTTATTCTGTCAACATGATATATTTTTAGAACATTTTAGAAGATACTCAAATAATTCTTTAAAAGCTTTATTGAAGAATTGTGGATTCAAAATTGATAAAATTGGTTATTTCTTTACTGTTTTATTAATACCGAGAATATTAAATGTTATTGTTGAGAAAATTCAAAAACAAAATAAAAATGAAATTCAAGGTTTATCTACATGGAATGGCGGAAGATTTAAGTCAAAAATAATTGAATATATATTAAATCTTGATTTCTTTATATTCAAGATTTTTAATAATAAATTCCCTGGACTCTCAAATTTTGTAATATGTCGAAAATCTGTATAATCATTCCTTGTTATAATGAAGAAAAAAGACTTGATTTAAATACATATTTAGGATTTATAAAAAAATATAGTTTTATTTCTCTCTTGTTTGTTAATGATGGAAGTAGTGATAACACAACTGATTTATTACAAAGAATAGTTGATGACAAAAATATTTTCTTACTTGATCTTTCAAAGAATTATGGTAAGGCAGAGGCAGTCAGGAGAGCAGCGCTTTTTACTTACAACAAAATTAATCCAGAATGGATTGCATATTGGGATGCTGATTTAGCCACCCCACTAGATGAAATATTGCATATGTATGATTGCGTTTCAAATAATACTAATTTTGAATTAGTATTTGCTAGTCGAATTAAACGTATAGGTTCAAATATCAAAAGATCTGCATTTAGACACATTGTAGGAAGAGTCTTATCAACTTTTGTTTCAATCATATTAAAAATGCCAATATATGACTCTCAATGTGGAGCGAAGTTATTTAGAGCTAGGCTTGTCAATATTCTATTTCAAGATGAATTCTTGTCAAAATGGTTATTTGATATTGAGTTGATAGCCAGATTTAGGAATTATTATGGATTACAGAATACCTTGAATTCAATCCTAGAATATCCTGTATTAAATTGGACGGAAATCCCTGGTTCAAAAATTAAATTTAGTTACTTTTTTAGAATACCAATAGATCTGTATAAAATTAAAAATAAATATAATTAATGTACTTTAAGAGTATAAATACAAAAAAATATATTTTTTCAATATTTCTAACCATGATTTTATTATCACCTATTTTTTTATATAATATTGGGTGGAATTTTGATGATACAGGTTATTGGATAAATACATTTAAAAAAAGTAAACTTTCTTTATCGTATTTTAATAATGATAGATTCGCACCATTTAATACAATAAGTACTAAATTACTGTCGATTCTATCTTTTAAACCAGTTATATTTTTAATTTATAATTATATACTCGCATTTTTTTCATTTTCTATTTTATTTTATATAAATATTAAGTTAAATTTAAAAACGTGGTTTTTCCCTATAATAATTATATTTACAGCATCTTTCTCTACTACTTTTTATAGAATTTTTCATGGAGAACGTGAATTATTTTTTCTTTGGATACTAATTATATATATTGCCTTCAGATCAATAAACTTTAAATATAACATAGAGGTATATCGCTCTATGTATTTAATATTATTTCCAATTAACATTGCACTATATTATAAAGAATCAAGTGCTGTTTTATTAATTATTATTGCTTTTGCAACAATTTATTTTATAATGCGATGCAACAAAAAATATTTTAATTTATCACTAAAGAGTGTAAAAATATTAAAAAAGGTACTATTTCTTTTAATATTAAGTATTGCTATATACATAACATTATATACTGTCTATACAAATCCAATCAAACCCGATAGTTATTATAGTAAATTAGTCCCAAATAACTCTTTAATTGACAGATTGTCATACTCACTTAAATCAATATTTTTGTACATGACAACTGATTTTTTGATTTTTGTTTTTTTGTCTATTATTTTCATGTATTCAAATTTTCGCAATTTTAAACAAAAAATCAAAATAAATATTCCAAATAAACTGTTTATTGCAAATATTTTATTCATTATAACTTTTTTATTTATTTTATTTCACATTACAATAGGTATACATAGCAACTATTATTTATTGCCGGTATATCCATTTGCAATACTTTCACTTTCCCTATACTTTGATTTAATAATTGCATCATATTTATTTAAAGATAAAATCATACTTTTTTTATTTACCCCTATTATATTTTTAAACTCGATTAATTCGACTATCAATGAAGTTTTATTTTTGCGACTTTCGTCTAAAAACTTCATGAAGTATCAACTATATTTAAATGATTTGTTAAATCAAAAAAATATATCAAATAATTCAAAACAGACAATATTTTTTTTAGGTGTAAATGATATTACATATCATACAAATATTGAAAATAATTTTCTCGAATTTTATAATATATATTGCCCAAATTTGTCATTTAAATCTATGCAAGATTTAGGAACCAAGCCGATTTCTGATTTAAAAACCAACATTTATTTTGTTATAACACCAAATGCTAATGAAACAAAGCTTGAAATAAATGATAAGATTAAAACTTTAAGATTAAAGAAAATTTTCGAAACTAAGTCAGAATATAATTATGAATTACCAGAGTTTAGACATATTGTAAAATATTTCATTATAAAATTTAATAAGAACTCTATACAATCACCCAATATATATAGAGATGTTGATTTTGGAATTTTCACTAAATTTTGATATTGTATGAATAAAATACCTGTATGGAAAGACGTGATCATGACACTTCAAGGTTTATTGAAATATCGTTTTTTTTTAAAGAAAAGCCAATATTGGTCTAGAGAACAAATTAGCAAGTATCAATATAAAAAATTAAAATCTTTGATAATTGAGAGTTATAAAAATGTTCCATATTATCAAGACTTATTTAATAAAATAAATTTTAATCCCTACACTGATTTTAACTCACTTGAGGATATAACTAAAATCCCAATACTTACTAAGGAAAATGCAAAAAGTAACATAAATAGATTAAAGAACAATAAATATAAAAATAATAGCTTTCCATTAAGAACTTCTGGTTCTACTGGGAAACCATTTGAAGTTTACATTTCTTTTAATGCATGGATTTTTGAACAGGCAGTGATTTGGCGTCATTGGTTTTGGGGCGGGTATAAGTTTAGAGATGAAATGGCTATTATCAGAAGCTATTCGCCAAAAAAAGGAGAACCATTAATTAAAATTGACAAACTTCGTAATTTTACTTATTATAGTCCATTTCATTTAAATGATGAAAATATAGAGTGTTATTTCCGAGTTATGATTCAAAGGAAAACTAAAGTATTAAGAGGGTACCCATCTTCGATTTTAACAATTGCAAAATTTGCTAAAAAATATAACATAAAATTAGATAATTTAAAATTAATATTAACAGCTTCGGAAGTCCTATCAGAAACCGACAGATCTTTTATCGAAGAGGTTTTTAATACTAAAATATCTAATCATTATGGACTTGCAGAAGTTTGTGTTATGATGGGTGATTGCAATAAACATAATGGGCTACACAACTATGATGAATATGGATATGTTGAATTTATCCCAACTGAGAATATTTATAAAAGTAAAATAATTGGAACCAATTTACACAACTTCGCAATGCCATTAATCAGGTATGATACTGGTGATGTTGCAGAACATTTAGAAGAAGATTGTGTTTGTGGCAGATCATTAAATAATGTTAAAAATATCATAGGTAGAAGTGATTTAAACATAATTACACCCGAAAATTATAAAATTCCAACGGTTAATTTTTATACAATGTTTGAAAAGTTTCAAAATATTTTAAAATGGCAAATAATACAACATAAAATAGATTTGGTTGAAATTATAATACATTCTGATAACATTTCTGAAAGTGATATAAATGAAATTAAAATTGGTATGGACCAAAGAATATCAAGTTCTGTTACAAAAGAGATATCTATTAATAAGCCTTTTATGAAAGTAAATGAAGGTAAACAAAATGTTTTTTTGTCACTAATAAAATGAATAAAAATATCGCACTTTTTGATTTTGATGGAACAATATCAACTAAAGATTCTATAAATGAGTTTTTAAAATATATTGAACCTAATCCTTTTAGATATATTTTTTTCAAATACATTTATTGTTTTACCGAAAATATAGCCTATAAGTTGAAATTAATATCATATGATAATTTAAAAAAAAAACGTATCAAATCTTTTTTTAATAATAAAAATTATGAAGATTTGGTTTTACTAGGAGCAGAATTTGGGAATAATATTTTACCTAAATTAATCAAACAGTCTGCATTAAAGACAATAGTTTCTCACTTACAAAATAATGATGATGTTTATGTGATATCAGCATCATTAGACATCATCTTGCAATCTTGGTGTTCAAGAAATAATATTAATTTAATTACAAATAAGATAGATTCACAAAAAAAAATATACTTAGGTGCCGATTGTAATTTTGATACAAAAGTAAGTATGCTAAAAAATAGAGTTGATTTAAGAATTTACAATTTAATTTATGCTTATGGGGATTCAGAAGGTGATATACCGATGTTAAATTTAGCGCACAAGAGTTATTATAAATTTTTTAATTAACTAATATGACAGCAGATCAAATAAAATTAAAACTCAAACAGTTAAAAAGCCAAAGTGGATCGCATTCTCCGAGTATAGGTACTATGTTAAGTGAAATACCGGACCTTCAAATAAAAGTCGATGCTTGTTTTTTATCTAATCCGTATGCTACTGATTTGTTTATGGAAAAAATTAAAATTCTTTCTAGTTCAAAAAAAATGCGAGATATATTAGAATTTTATCCTCCACAAAATTATGATGTTGCAAAGAAAGTTGCTAAAATTATTCAAATAGATTCTGATAATATTTTCGTTGGCAATGGTGCTATAGAAGTTATTCAAGCTGCAATGCATACCTTTGCAGGCAAAAGGATAGCCTTACCTATTCCAACATTTTCTTCATATTATGAATTTAAAAAAAATTCATCAGATGTTTTGTTTTATCAATTAGAGAAGAGATATGATTATAACATAAATATTAATGATTATATTTCTTATATAAAAAATAATAATTGTGATACCGCAATACTTATTAACCCAAATAATCCTACAGGTGAATATATCTCAAATAAAGATTTAAACTATTTTCTAAAATCACTTAAAGATTTGGAATTAATAATAATTGATGAAAGTTTTATACACTTTGCATATGAAGATGAACTTTTACAACTTTCTAAAAACGAATCACTTGTACATAAGTATCCAAATCTAGTTATTGTAAAAAGCATGTCAAAAGATTTCGGAATAGCAGGAATAAGAGCAGGTTATGGAATTATGAACAAAGACAGAGTTAAGCAACTTGTTTCAAATGGCTATTTATGGAATGTTTCAGGATTATGTGATTACTTCTTTAGCACATATGGAGAAAAAGACTTCCAAGAAAAATATGAATATGAGAGAAAAAGATACATTATTGATACTATTTCATTTGTGGATGATTTATCTAAAATTGCTGGTTTAAAAGTGTATAAAACAAAAGCAAATTTTGTTTTAATGGAAATTTTAGATAATAAAATTACATCATTTGACTTGGTTGTTGAATTACTTGTAGAAAAAGGTATTTACATAAGAGACTGTTCGGATAAAATAGGCCTTGAAGGCGAGTTTGTACGTATAGCTTCACGTTCAAAAAAAGAAAATATTGAAATCATAAAAGCTATAGATGAATTCAGCAAACAATATTTATCAAATTAACAGTATATATATTCTTTAAATATGGAAAAAGGTTCAATTGAATTGCGTGAAGATATAAGAGTTTCTAACGAATTTCTAAATGTTAATGAATTATTGCCTCATGAAGAAGTGGTATCAGAGCGAATGGATAAACTAATAGATTATTTATTATCTCTAAAACCATACATCATTATTCCTTCAATTTTAATTTGTTCAAAATCCAACATGATAATAGATGGACATCATCGTTTTTACGCATTACAAAAACTTGGCTATAAAAAAGTGCCAGTAACTAAATTAAATTATAACTCCGATATAATTACAACTCATGTAGATAATGTTATTTCAAAAAGTGAATTATTGCATGCTGCATTACATGGTGAAATGTTGCCACCAAAAAGTTCTTTCCACCATGTTGTAGATGTAAATTTTAAATTACAGCCAATTATTTTATTATCAGTTTTGACAAGATTAGATTACATGTAATATGAAACAAATTATACAAGACCTTAGTTCAGGAGATACAGTTTTGACTCAAGTTCCTGCTCCATCAATTAAGCCTGGCCAAGTATTAATACAAACTTCAAGAAGTTTAGTTTCTTTAGGAACTGAGAGAATGATTGTTGAGTTTGGGAAATCAAATTTATTTCAAAAAGCTAAACAGCAGCCTGATAAAGTAAAAGATGTTATTTCTAAGATTAAAACAGATGGATTATCGCCAACAATAAACGCAGTTTTTAATAAATTGGGTCAGCCATTACCACTTGGATACTGTAATGTTGGAAAAATTATTGGAATAGGTAAAGGAGTTGAAAATTTCTCAATTGGAGATAGAGTGTCTTCAAATGGGCCTCATGCCGAAATTGTTTCTGTGCCTCATAATTTAGTTGCCAAAATTCCAGATAACGTTTCAGATGATGAAGCCACTTTTACTGTTGTCGGTGCAATTGGACTACAAGGAATACGATTGGTAAATCCAACATTTGGTGAAACCGTAGTTGTGTTCGGTTTGGGTTTAATCGGTCTAATAACAGCTCAGTTACTTAAAGCAAATGGTTGTCGTGTAATTGGATTTGATTATGATAATAATAAAGTTTCTCTTGCCAGTAAATATGGAATATATGCAATTAATCCTTTAGATGGTGTGGATCAAGTTTCTTATGTATTAAATCTAACTAATTCAATTGGAGCAGATGCAGTAATAATTACTGCTTCAAATAAAAGTAATGAAATAATTTCTCAGTCTGCTAAAATGTCAAGAAAACGTGGTCGAATAGTTTTAGTTGGTGTGATTGGTTTAGATATATCAAGAGCTGATTTTTATGAAAAAGAATTATCATTTCAGGTTTCATGTTCATATGGCCCTGGAAGATATGATGATGATTATGAACAAAAGGGGAAAGATTATCCTATAGCTTTTGTAAGATGGACAGAAAAACGAAATTTTGAAACAATACTTCAATCAATTGCAAATAAAAATTTAAATGTAGAGCCACTTATTACTGAAAAAGTTCAATTAGATGATTATCAACATATATATAACAATTTGTCTAGGAGTAATTCAATTGCTTCTATATTAGTATATCCTAGGAATGATATAAACTTAAATAGGTCAATTGAAATCACTTCACACAAATTTTGTTCAAAAGGAAAAGGAATAGTTGGAATAATCGGAGCTGGAAATTTTACTTCTGCTATGATTCTACCTTGTTTGAAAAATACAAGTGCAATATTAAAATTTATTTCAAGTTTTAATGGACTTTCTGGCACAACTTTAGCAAAAAAATATAAAATATATAATTCAACAACAGATAATAAAATTATTATGCAAGATGCCGATGTTGACCTAGTTATGATTACAACAAGGCATAATTCTCATGCTAATTTAGTGATTGAGTCATTAGATAATGGTAAAAATGTTTTTGTAGAAAAACCATTAGCATTGAATGTTGATGAATTAGAAGAAATTATTTATAGTTATAAAAAATCTGGCAAAACACTAACAGTCGGATTTAACAGAAGGTTTGCGCCTTTAGCTATAAAAATGAAAAAAATCTTAGGAACTAATGGCAGTCCTATGAATATTGTTGCAACAATGAATGCTGGCTATATTCCATCAAAATCTTGGGTTCATGATATGGAAATAGGTGGTGGAAGAATTATTGGTGAAGCTTGTCATTTTATTGATTTAATTACTTTTTTATCAGGATCTAAGGTAAAAATGGTGTTTATGAGTTCAATGGGTAACGATTCAAAAGAGAATACAGATAATGCTAGTATTTTTTTAAAATATGAAAATGGTACCAATGCTGTAATAAATTATTTTTCTAATGGATCAAAGGCATATTCAAAAGAAAGAATTGAAGTTTTTCATGAAAATAGAACCTTAATAATGGACAATTGGAGAAGATTAAAAGGCTATGGCTTTAATAATTTTAGTTCGGCATCTTCTAGTCAAGATAAAGGTCATCAAAATCAATTTGATTTATTAATAAAATCTCTTCAAAATGGTGGAGGCGAAATTATCCCGATTGAAGACCTAATTAATACCACAAAAGCTTCTTTTGCTGCTATTGATAGTTTGAAAAAAGGGTGCTGGGTTAATATATAAATATTTTATACATTTTAAAATTATAGACATTGAAAATAGATTTAATTGCTGGAGCTCGTCCAAACTTCATGAAAATTTCACCGATAATTGATGCAATAAAAAAGTCACAAGAAGAAGGTAAAAAAATAGATTATAGATTAATTCATACTGGTCAACATTATGACAAAAACATGAGTGATAGTTTTTTTGAACAACTTGAAATCCCTCAACCAGATATTAACTTAGGAGCTGGAGGGGGGTCTCAAGCAGAACAAACAGCTACTATTATGATTGGTTATGAAAAATTGTTAAATTCAGAAAATAAATCAGATTTATGCCTTGTGGTTGGGGATGTGACTTCAACAATGGCTTGTTCTATAGTAGCTCAAAAATTAAATATTCCAGTTGCACACGTAGAGGCTGGAATTCGTTCTGGAGATTGGACAATGCCAGAAGAGATCAATAGACTCGTTACAGATTCGATTACAAATTATTTTTTTACAACTACTCAAGAGGCGGGGTTGAATTTAATAAGTTCTGGTATAAATAAAAATAGAATATTTTGGGTTGGAAATACTATGATAGATACACTATTAAAGCATAAATCAAGATTTCAAAAACCATCTGTTTGGGATGAATTGCAATTGACTAATAAAGAATATTTAGTAATGACTTTACATCGACCAGGAAATGTTGATGAAGAAGGAAAATTAAAGTTATTGATAGATGAAATTATCAAACATTCAAACGGTCTTCCAATAATTTTTCCTGTTCACCCACGAACGGCAAAAATTTTACAAAGTATTGGAATTCAGCATAGCCTTTTACATACAATCGACCCTTTAGGATATCTAGAGTTTAACTATTTAGTTGAAAATGCAAAAGTTGTCATTACAGATTCAGGAGGAATTACTGAAGAAACTACAGTTATGGGTATTCCTTGTATTACACTTCGTGATAATACAGAAAGGCCAGAAACCGTTTCTATAGGAACAAATGAATTAATTGGAACTAACCCTAATGCAATTAAGCCCATAATGGAGAAATTGTTTTCGGGAAATTGGAAAAAAGGAGCTATACCCGAATTGTGGGATGGAAAGTCAGCAGAAAGAATAGTCTCAAATTTATTAAAGACCTTTTCAGTTGATAAATAAATTATCAAGGTTTTATCATACTGTAAAACATCTCAAACCCAAACAGATAATTTGGAGAATTGCTATTATTTTTCCTAGATTAGTCTTTGAAGTTAAAAAATATCCTTTTAATAAAGAACTATTAAAGCCAAATCATTTTATCCCACGTGATGAGATAACTAGTGATTATGTAAATTTTAGATTTCTCAATGAAACAAATAATATAAAAATTGTTGGCTGGAATTGTAAAGATACTTCTAAATTATGGCAGTATAATCTACATTATTTTGATTACTTACTTCAATCAAACTCTACATCTGTACGCCAAGTTGAACAAATCAAATTAATCGAAAATTGGATAGATAATAATCCATTTGGGATGGGAACAGGTTGGGATCCATATCCCACATCACTTCGGATTATTAATTGGATTAAGTGGCATTGGTATTGTAACGGTTTAACTAATAGAGCGAAACTAAGTTTATGGAATCAAGTTAGATGGCTTAAAAATAGGCCGGAATACCACTTATTGGGTAACCATCTTTTTGTTAATGTTAAAGCTCTTTTATTTGCAAGTGCTTTTTATGGCTTTAATGCAGAATCTAAATATTTTAAATTAGCTAATTCGGTTTTGTTAAAAGAGCTTGACGAACAATTTCTTGAAGATGGTGCTCACTTTGAACTTAGTCCAATGTATCATGCTTTAGCCATGGAAGACCTTTTGGATTTGATTAGTATATCTGATTCTTTACCAGCTGAATTCCCTCTTGATATAATCAAAAAAAAATATTTGAAAGGAATGTTTTGGTTACAATCAATGGTTTACCAAAATGAAGAGTTATCTCATTTCAATGATTGTGCAAATAATATTGCTCCAAAAATATCTGAATTGAATTCTTTTGCTTCTCATTTGAATTTAAAACTTCCAAAGGAGAAGCAGGGCTTAAAGTATCATTATAAGAGTGGATTTGTAGTATTTAAAAATAATATTTTTCATTTAATTGCAGATATTGGTCATATTGGTCCAACTTATTTGCCTGGACATGCTCATGCAGATAGTTTATCATTTGAACTAAGTATTAATGGAGAACGAATAATTGTAAATTCCGGAACAAGTATTTATGGTATTTCTGATGAGCGTTTAAGACAAAGGAGTACATCGAGCCATTCTACAATTGAAATAGATGGTCAAAACTCATCGGAAGTTTGGTCAGGATTTAGGGTTGCAAGACGTGCCAAAACATTTGACATTCAAATCGATTCTTGTCCAAATGCCGAAAAAATAATTAGTTTCAAGGCTAGTCATGATGGATATATTAGATTAAAAAAATCTCCTGTACATACTCGATCATTTAAATTAAATGAGAATAGTTGCACAATAAATGATACAGTAAGCGGTATGGGCAATCAAATAAAATCTAATTTTTATTTACATCCAACTATTGATGTTAGGAAATCTGACTCATATCTTCTTCTTTCAAAAAATCAGATTGATTTTGTAAAATTAATATTTGATAAAAATTTTTATTTTGAAATTATTAAATCGACCTATCATGATCAGTTTGGAATTACCAAAGAAAATAAATGTTTACAATTTATTGGCAACTCACCCTTTAATATGTCAATAAAATTTGAAATTCTTTAAATGAAAAGGATAGTTTATTTGACATTTTATTTTCAACCAGATTTATGTGCTGGCTCTTTTAGAAATTCTCCATTAGCATTTGAATTGGCTCAACAAGCAAAATATAGAAACATAATAATTGATTTGTATACAACTCTACCAAATAGGTACAGTACATTTAGTGCAGATGCTCCGATGTATGAAGAACTTGAAAATTTAAGAATTCATAGAATAGCATTACCTGCACATAAAAGTGGGATGATTGATCAGATTTTTTCTTTTTTTAGTTTTTATAGTGAAGTATTAAAATTAAATAAAGGGAAAAAAGCGGATTTAGTTTTTGCTTCATCTAGTAGACTATTTACAGCTTATTTAGGTTATATTATCGCAAAAAAGTCTACTTCTTTGCTTTATTTAGACATTAGAGACATTTTTGTAGATACAATGGGTGATGTCCTTAAATTAAAATTAGTAAAGAAGTTATTATTACCAGTTCTAAGGTATGTAGAAATTAAAACGTTTAACTATGCTACTCATATAAATTTAATATCAGGAGGATTTAAAGCATATTTCGAAAAATTCAATAATATTTCAACCACTTTTTATTCCAATGGTATTGATAATGAATTTTTAACAAATTCTTCATCATTATCAAATAATACGATAAAAAATGTAAAAAAAAGAATTGTTTATGCAGGTAATTTAGGTGAAGGACAAGGCCTACATAAAATTATTCCAGAATCTGCCAAATTATTAGGAGATAATTTTGAGTTTTTGATTATAGGTGATGGCGGAACAAAAAATATGTTAAAATCAGAAATTATTAGATTAGAGTTAAAAAATGTAATTATACAGAATCCAATTAATCGTAAGGAACTTCAAGAAGTTTATAAAAATGCAGATTTTCTCTTTTTACACTTAAATGATTACCCAGCGTTTAATAAAGTACTTCCTTCTAAAATATTTGAATTAGCAACTTTTAATAAACCAATATTAGCTGGGGTTGCAGGGTTTTCTGCCGAATTTATATCAAAAGAGGTCCCTTATAGCTTTGTATTTGAACCTTGCAATATCAATCGCTTAGTGTCATTTTTAAAGGAGTATACTGAAAAAACTCCTATTAATAGAGCTGAATTTATTAATAAATATAAGCGTAGTAGGATAAATGAAGAGATGACGAAATCTATACTCTCATACGTTTAACATATTGTGGAGTCATCTCAAAATATGCTAATTCCACTTATTTAAATTAGTTTTGAGTAATTTATAATGTATAACAAAATATTTCTAACTGGGGCTAATGGCTTTGTAGGAAAAAACATATCTTCTTTTTTAGAAGGAAGATATCAAATCAATTCTTATAATAGAAATCAAGCAGTCTCAATAAATGAAAATATTGTTATACATCTCGCGGGGAAAGCGCATGATTTAAAAAACACAACTAAATTAGATGAATACTATCAAGTAAACACAGAACTTACAAAAACTATTTTTGATGTCTTTCTGGCTTCACAGGCAGAAGTGTTTATTACTTTAAGTTCGGTTAAGTCGGTTGCAGATAAACTTGATGGTATACTTGTAGAAGAACATATTCCTAATCCCATTACCCATTATGGGAAAAGTAAACAGCTAGCAGAGCAGTATATATTGAGTAAGCAAATTCCCAAAGGGAAAAGAGTATATATATTAAGGCCTTGTATGATACATGGACCTGGGAATAAGGGTAATTTGAATTTATTATATCAAATTGTTAGTAAGGGTTTACCATGGCCACTTGGAGCATTTGAAAATAAAAGATCCTTTTGCAGTATTGATAATCTTTGTTTTATAATTAATGAGTTAATCCAGAATGATCTAATACCATCTGGTATTTATAATATCGCTGATGACGACTCTATTTCTACTAATGTTCTTATTAAATTGATTGCTGAAAGTCAAGGAAAAAAATCATTTATTTTGAATATCCCCAAATCTTTAATTAAATCGTTGTCTAAGTTCGGTGATTTATTGAGGTTGCCACTTAACACAGAAAGATTAAATAAACTTACAGAAAATTATATTGTTTCAAATGAGAAGATTAAATCTGCAATTGGGAAAAATCTTCCCGTTTCTTCGAAACAAGGACTATTAAAGACTTTTAATTCATTTAGCATTTAGGAATTAATATATTTGCATTTTAACGTTCATCTAAATCATACAATATGCCGTATTTATTTACCTCAGAGAGTGTATCTGAAGGACATCCAGACAAAGTAGCGGATCAGATTTCTGACGCTTTAATTGATAACTTTTTAGCTTTCGATCCACA
>JACCDJ010109375.1_pt1 | contig 36476 bp, 29 predicted proteins | sample 7444481 | NCBI WGS metagenome assembly JACCDJ01 (sample SAMN15323435, study PRJNA562643) | freshwater metagenome | isolation source: river surface water | place: USA:Blue River Watershed | collected 2017-08-15
AGCGCAGCGCCGAACTGAAAAAGCGTGTCGAGGCCAAGGGCCAGTTCTTCAGCTATGAGGTGTTCATGACCTATACGGCCATGCGCCTGCTGGGGGATGCGATCGAGCGTGCCAAGTCCACCGACCGTGCCGCCATCATCGCGGCGCTGGAGTCCAGCACCTTTGCCGATCACATCATGCCGTACGGTGCGACCAAGTTCGTCAACGGTCAGAACACCGGCGCGCAGCCGCTCATGACGCAGGTCCAGAAGAACGACATCAAGGTGATCATCCCGCGTGATTTCCGCGAAGCCGAGCCGATCTTCCCGCTCAAGGCCTGATGTTCGAACTGTCCATCCTGTTCCCCGCGGTCCTCAACGGACTGACCACCGGCGCGGTGTACGCGCTGGTGGCCCTGGGGCTGACGCTGATTTACGGCGTGCTGCACATCATCAACTTCGCGCATGGCGCGGCGTTGATGATGGCGTTGTACGGCGTGTACTTCCTGCGTCAGGCCCTGGGGATCGATCCCTACCTCGCCTTGCCTTTGATGGTGGCGGCCATGTTCGTGGCCGGCTACCTGCTGCAGCGGGGCGTGATCGAGCGGGCCAGTCACGGGAAGGACGAAAACATTCTTCTGGTCACCCTGGGCATTTCCATCGTGCTGGAGAACGTGGCGCTGCTGGCGTTTCGCTCCGACACGCGCACCATCGACACCGCCTACACCCTGAGTACCGTGCCGATTGCCGGCGCCATGATCGCCCTGCCCAAGGTGGTGGCCTTTGGCGGTGCGGTTCTGGCGTCGCTGGTGCTGCTGTGGATCATGGGCCGCACCGACCTGGGCCGCGCGATCCGTGCCGTGGCCAAGGAGAAGCAGGGCGCGCGCCTCATGGGGATCAACGTGGAACATGTCTACGCCATGAGCTTCGGCATCGGCCTGGCCTGCCTGGGCGCGGCGGCGTGCTTCCTGCTGCCGGCCTATTACGTCAACCCGCAGGTGGGCAACGGCTTCGTGCTAGTGGCCTTCACCATCGTGGTGCTGGGGGGCATGGGCAGCTTCGCGGGCGCGCTGCTCGGGGGCTTCCTGATTGGCGTCGTCGAGTCGCTCGGCGGCCTGTGGTTCGGTGAATCGCTGGGGCAGATCGGCATCTTCCTGATCTTCATCGCGGTGTTGCTGCTGCGCCCGCAGGGGTTGTTCGGGGCCAAGGCATGAAGCGTGATCTCTTGGCGATTGCGCTTTTCGCGCTCCTGGTGGCCTGCGTGCCCCTGGCCACTTCTTCTGGCGTGGTCCTCAATTTCGTGATGATGGTGCTCTATGGCGCCCTCATGGCCCAGGCCTGGAACCTCCTGGGCGGCTACGGCGGCCAGTTTTCCTTCGGCCATGCGCTCTTTTTCGGCACGGGCGCCTACGCGCAGGCCATCGCACAGATGCAGTGGGGCCTGAATCCCTGGCCGGCGCTGGCCCTGGCCATGGCGCTGTCGGCGGGTGTGGGCCTCTTCGTGGGCGCGCTCACGTTCCGCTACGGCCTCAAGGGCTCGTACTTCGCGCTCGTCACCCTGGCCTTTGCCGAGGTGTTCCGCGTGGTGGCCCTGTCGGTGCCCTTCACCGGCGCCGGGGTGGGCCTGATGCTGCCGCTGCAAGAAGGCGCCGGCAATATGCAGTTCGGCGGGCGCGCCGGCTTCATCTGGCTGGCGCTGGGCCTGCTGGTGCTGGCCCTGGTGCTCACCGCCTGGATCCGGCATTCGCGCTTTGGCGCCTGGTTGCAGGCGGTGCGTGACAACGAGGACGCGGCCCGTGCCCTCGGTGTTGATCCCTTCCGGGTGAAGCTGGGCGCCATTGGCCTGTCTGGCGGCCTCATGGGCGCGGCGGGCGCCTTCTATGTGCAGGTGTTCCAGTACATCGACCCCGCTATCGCCTACGGCTCGCATGCTTCGGTCGAGGCGCTGGTGGCAGCCATCGTCGGCGGCATGGGCTCGTTGTGGGGGCCGCTGCTGGGGGCGGCCACGCTGCACCTGCTGGCGGACCTCACGCGCAACCTCTTTGGCAACCTGCCCGGAATCAACATGATCATCTATGGCTGCGTGCTGGTGCTGATCGTGATGTTCGCGCCGCGTGGCGTGAGCGGCGTCGGCCGCTCTGTGGTGGCGGTCTGGCGCGCTCAAACAGGCCAGGACACCGGCCCCGACAAGCGCAAGGGGGAGGGCGCATGACCGACATGCTGCGCCTGACCGGCGTCTCCAAGTCCTTTGGCGGCCTGCGCGCGGTGCAGGACGTCAGTCTCACCCTGCCCCAGGGGCAGCTGTGCGCCCTCATCGGTCCCAACGGCGCGGGCAAGACCACGCTGTTCGCGCTGATGTCCGGCTTCTTGACACCGGATTCCGGACGCGTGCAATTGGAGGGTGTGGACATCACGGGCCAAGCGCCGCACCGCAATGCGCGCCGCGGCATGACCCGCACCTTCCAGATCGTGCAGCCCTTCGCCGCGCAGACCGTGCGCGAGAACATTGCGGCAGGCGCCCACCTGCACTGCGCCGACCGGTCCGAGGCACTGGCCCAGGCCGAGGGCGTCGCGCGCCGGGTGGGCCTGGCCCCGCAGTTGGACAAACCTGCTGGTGACCTCACGGTGGCGGGCCGCAAGCGCCTGGAACTGGCGCGTGCCCTGGCCACCCGGCCCCGGCTGCTGCTGCTGGACGAAGTCCTGGCCGGCCTGAACCCGCAGGAAGTGGGCGAGATGCTGCCCGTGGTCCGCGGTATCGCCGATGAAGGCGTGACGGTGCTGATGATCGAGCACGTGATGCAGGCGGTCATGAACCTGGCCGCGCATGTCTGGGTGCTGGCCCAGGGTCAGCTGATCGCCGAGGGCGCGCCGCACGAGGTCACCCGCGACGTGCGCGTGATCGAAGCCTACCTGGGCCACGGCACGGCCAAGCGTCTGGCGGGCGCCACGGGTTCGTCAGGGGCGGGCGCATGACGGCAGCACGTCCCCTGCTGGAGGTGAAAGACCTGCGTAGCGGCTATGGCAGCGTCGAGATCCTGCGTGGCGTCAACCTGGTGGTGAATGCTGGCGAGATCGTGGCCCTGCTTGGAAGCAACGGCGCAGGCAAGTCCACCTTCAACAACACCCTGTCCGGCATCGTGCCCGCGCGCGCAGGCACCATCGCCTTCGACGGCCAGCCGCTGGCCGGTACCCACTACCGCGCGATCGTGCAGGCCGGCCTGATCCAGGTGCCCGAAGGTCGCCGGGTCTTTCCCAATCTGTCGGTGCTGGAGAACCTGGAGCTGGGCAGCTTCGCGCGGGCCCGTGAGCGTCGTGCACAGAATCTCGAGCGCGTGTTCGGCATCTTCCCGCGCCTGAAGGAACGCCTCACGCAGCTGGCCGGCACCATGAGCGGTGGCGAGCAGCAGATGCTGGCGATCGGCCGCGGCCTGATGGCCGAACCGCGCCTGTTGATCCTGGACGAGCCCTCGCTCGGTCTGTCGCCGCTGCTGGTCGAGGAGATGTTCGGCCTGATCTCGCAGCTGCACCAACAAGGCCTGTCCATTTTGCTGGTCGAACAAAACGTGGGTCAGTCGCTGGAGATCGCGCAGCGCGCTTACGTGATGGAAAACGGCGCCATCGAGTTTTCGGGCGTTCCCGCCGAGCTGCTGGCGAGCGATCGCCTGCGCCGGGCCTACCTGGGCATCTGAGCGAGCCCCGCGCCTTGGCCCACCGACCCATGACGACTGTGCCCATGACCCTGGCCCAGAAGCTGGTGGCCCGCGCCGCCGGGCGCGCGCATGTCACGCCGGGCGAGGTGGTCACCTGCGGGGTCGACCTGGCCATGTTCCATGACTCCTCGGGCCCGCGGCGCCTCAAGCCCATGCTCGACGACCTGGGCGCCAAGATCTGGGACCCTTCGCGGGTGGTGCTGGTGATGGACCACTACGTGCCCGAACGCGACGACGAGTCGCGGCGCATCGTGCGCATTGCCCGTGAGTGGGCGCGCGATGAACGCCTGCCCCATGTGTACGACAGCCAGGGCATCTGCCATGTGGTCGTGCCGCAGCACGGTCACATCCGTCCCGGCATGTTCTGCGTGGGCGGCGATTCGCACTCACCCACCGGCGGCGCTTTCGGGGCCTACATGTTCGGCATCGGAAGCACCGAGATGCTGGGCGTGGTGGTGACGGGCGAGATCTGGCTGCAGGTGCCGCGCACCCTGGCGATGGACTGGTCGGGCCGCCTGGCGCCGGGGGTGACCGCCAAGGACATGATGCTGCACCTGATCGCCCGCTTCGGCATGAATGGCGGCGCCTACCAGGCGGTGGAATTTTGCGGCGAGGCGGTACGCGCGCTGTCCATGAACGAGCGCATGACCCTGTCCAATATGAGCGCCGAGCTGGGCGCGCAGGCGGGGCTGGTCGCACCCGACGCGACCACGCTGGACTGGCTGCGCGCAGCGGGCGTCGATCCGACGTCGCTGGGTGATCTGACCTACTGGCGCACTGACGACGGCGCCCCTCAAGAGCGCCACACCTTTGACGCGTCCGCGCTGGTGCCGCAGGTGGCGGCGCCGCACAGCCCGGCCAACGCGGGCGATGTGACACGCCATGAAGGCACGGCCATCGACGTGGCCTACCTGGGCGCCTGCACGGGTGCCAAGATCGATGACCTGCGCGCAGCGGCATCCCTTTTGCGCGGGCGCCGAGCCGCCACGGGCGTGCGCCTGATCGTGGCGCCCGCCACGCAGCAGGACCAGGTCCAGGCCGAAAGCGAAGGGCTGATGCAGGTGCTGCGCGATGCCGGTGCCGAAGTCGGTGCCACATCCTGTGGCGCCTGTGCGGGCTATGGCGACTCGCTCTCGCAGGCGCGCAACGTCATTTCCAGCACCGCCCGCAATTTCCGTGGCCGCATGGGCTCGCCCGACACCGGCGTGTACCTGGCCTCGCCCTACACCGTGGCGGCGTCAGCGGTGGCCGGACGCATCTGCGATCCGCGCGAGATGGTGGCGGGGGTAGCAGCATGACCCGCTCGGCTACCGTCGATACGCATCGCGTCTGGCGCCTGGGCGCCGACATCGACACTGACGTCCTCGCACCTGGGGCCTACATGAAACTGGGTATCGAGGGCATTGCCCCGCACTGCCTGGAGGCGCTGCGCCCCGAATTCGCACGCGAGGTGCGCGGGGGCGATGTGATCGCCGCCGGCCCGGGCTTTGGCATCGGATCGTCTCGCGAGCAGGCAGCGGGTGCGCTGCGCCATCTGGGTGTGTCGGCGGTGATTGCGCCGTCCTACAGCGGCCTGTTTTTCCGAAATGCCTACAACCTGGGCCTGCTGCTCCTGACCTGCCCCCAGGCCGAGACCCTGGTCGAAGGCGACGCCGTGCGGCTGGACCTGCACACTGCTGGCGCGCCCGCCGTGGTGGCCGCCGATGGCCGCCGCCTGGCGTGCGAGCCCGTCCCTGATTTCTTGCTGGCGATGGTGAACGCCGGCGGACTGTTCAACCTTTTGCGCCAACGCATTCCTTCCAAGACTCTGGAGACATCATGAGCAAACCCCTGTACGACCTGTTGATCAAGAACGTGCGCGTGGTCCGCCCGCATGGCAACGTGGTGCACGAAGGCGACATCGCCATCGCCAACGAGCGCGTGGTCAAGGTCGCACCTGGCATTGATGTGACCCAGGCCAAGAAGGTCTACGACGGCAAGGGTCGTCTGGCTTTCCCGGGAGTGGTCGACGCCCACATGCACAGCGGCATCTACTCGCCCTTGGACGAAGACGCGGTGACCGAGAGCAAGGCCGCAGCCATCGGTGGTGTGACCTCCAGCCTGAACTACTTTCGCACCGGCCAGTACTACCTGAACAAGGGCGGTCCCTACGCCAAGTTCTACCCCGAGGTGCTCAAGATTTCCAAGGGCCGCTTCCATGTGGACTACGGCTTCCACCTGGCGCCCATGGACCGCAAGCACATCGAGGAAATCCCGATGCTGATTGAAAAGCATGGCGTGTCCAGCTTCAAGATCTTCATGTTCTACGGATCGCACGGCCTGCATGGCGCCTCGAACTCGCAAAAGGAGTTCCTGATGATCGGCGAGGACGAGCGCTACGACCTGGCCCACTTCGAGTTCATCATGCGCGGCATCCAGGCCGCACGCGAACAGATGCCGGACAAGGCCCGCCAGATCTCGCTGTCCTTGCACTGCGAGACCGCTGAAATCATGACGGCCTACACCAAGCTGGTGGAAAAGGACAAGTCGCTCAAGGGCCTGGCCGCCTACAGCGCCTCGCGCCCACAGCACTCCGAGGGCCTGGCGGTGTTCATCGCCAGCTATCTGGCCAACGAGACCGCGCTGCCCAACATCAACCTGCTGCATCTGAGCTCGCGCAAGGCGGTGCAGGCCGCGATGATGATGGCCGACGTCTTCCCGCATATCGACTTCAAGCGCGAGGTCACCATCGGCCACCTCATGTTGGACATCACCTCCAAGGCGGCCGAACTGGCCAAGGTGAACCCGCCGATTCGCCCGCGCGAGGACGTCGAATTCCTCTGGCAGGCCCTGCTCGAAGGCGAACTCGATTGGGTGGTTTCTGACCATGCCTGCTGCCGCCAGGAGATGAAGGTTCCCAAGCGCTATTTCGGCAATATCTGGATGGCCAAGAGCGGCTTTGGTGGCTCCGAGTACCTGCTGCCTGCGCTCGTGTCCGAGGGTACGCGCCGCGGCATGGGCTACAACCACATGGCCCGCGTGCTGTCCTGGAACCCGGCGCAGCGCTATGGCCTGAACCACAAGGGCGATATCGCCGAGGGCTTTGATGCCGACGTGGTGCTGGTCGATCCGAACCGTACCTGGACCATCCACGCCAAGGACTCGCCGTCCACCCAGGGCTACACCCCCTTCGAGGGCCTGGAGCTGTCGGCGCATGTGGACGCCACCTTCCTGCGTGGCAATCTGATCAGCGAAAACGGGCAGGTCCTGGGCAAGCCGGGTGGCCAGTACCTGCATCGCCCGACGGCCTGATTCGAACGACGACTGTCCGCTCCGAGATGACCGTTCACGCCGACCCGCCTGACACTGCGGCCGACGCGCCAAGCGTTCTGCCTGCGTCGCAGCGGGACGCCGACGCACCGCACGTGCCCGTGGCCATCGTGGGCGCGGGGGCTTGCGGGCTCATGGCCGCCATCGCGCTGCGCGACGCGGGCATCGACTGCGTGCTGCTGGAGCGCGACGAGCGACCGGCTGGCTCCACCGCGCTGTCCTCGGGTTTCATCCCGGCGGCGGGCACCCAGGTGCAGCGCGCGGCGGGCATCACGGACAGCCCGCAGGGCTTCGCGCAGGACATCCAGGACAAGGCCAAGGGTCGTGCCGCCCCCCATCTCGTGACCGCCTACACCGAGGCCATCGCTGCGGCGCTGGATCGCCTCGCGCAGCGCCATGGCATCAGGTTGCAGGTGCTGGACGGCTTCCTCTACCCCGGTCACAGCGCCCACCGCATGCACGCCACTCCGGAGAAGACCGGCGCTTCCCTCGTCGCGCAGCTGGAACGCGCGGCGCTGGCGGCGGGTGCGATGCTGCTCACGCAGGCCACGGTGCGCGAGCTCTATGTGGACGGAGCAGGGCGGGTGGCTGGCCTGGGCTTTCGCCGGCCCGACGGGCAGCGCGAGCAACTGGCCTGTGACTCCCTGGTGCTGGCCTGCAACGGCTTTGGCGGCAACGCCGAGATGGTCAGCGAACTCCTGCCTGAGATGCGTGGCGCCACCTTCGGTGGCCATGTGGGTAACGATGGCAGTGCCATCCAGTGGGGCCGCCAGCTTGGCGCGCGACTGGCCGACCTCACGGGCTACCAGGGCCATGGCTCCTGGGTGGTGCCGCAGGGCATCCTCATGACCTGGGCGGTGATGGCCGAGGGCGGTATCCAGCTCAACGCGCAGGGCCAGCGTTTCCATGACGAGACCGAGGGCTACTCCGAGGCCTCGGTGCGCGTGTTGCAGCAGCCCGGGCAGGTCGCCTGGAATGTGTTTGACGACCGCTTGCTCGCGCTGGCCCGGACCTTCCCGGACTTTCAGCAGGCCGAAGGCGCCGGTGCGCTGCGCACCGCAGCCGACAAGCCCGCGCTGGCCCGCCTGATCGGGTGCGAGGTGCGCGCCCTCGATTCCGCCCTGGACCGCTTCGATCCGCCCTACCACGCGGTCAAGGTGACGGGCGCCTTGTTCCACACCCAGGGTGGCCTGGACATCGACGCGCAGTGCCGTGTCCTCGATGGCGAGGGACGGCCCCTTCCCAATTTGCTGGCTGCTGGCGGCGCCGCGCGCGGCGTCTCGGGCGACGCGGTCTGGGGCTACCTCTCCGGTAATGGCCTGCTCAGTGCGCTGGCTGGCGGCTGGATCGCGGCCCACACAGCGGCCCATGCGGCGGCGACTGCAGCAGCCTGCGCCGGCCAGCCGCGCTGAGCCCCTCGAACATCCCATGAACCTCAAGCAACGAATTTCAGAACCCCGCGTGCTCCTGGCGCCGGGGGTGTACGACGCCCTGAGCGCCCTGGTCGCCGAGCAAAGCGGCTTCGAGGCCTTGTACCTCTCGGGGGCGTCCATCGCGTACACCCGTCTGGGCCGCTCCGACATCGGCCTGACCACGCAGACCGAGGTGGCCGACACGTTGGCACGCATCACCGAGCGGGTGCGCCTGCCTGTGATCGTGGACGGCGACACCGGCTTTGGCAACGCGCTGAACACGCAGCGCACCGTGCGCGAATTCGAGCGTGCGGGCGCTGCCATGATCCAGCTGGAGGACCAGACCTTTCCCAAGCGCTGCGGCCACCTCGATGGCAAGGGCGTGGTGCCGGTGGACGAGATGTGCGGCAAATTGCGCGCAGCGCTGGATGCGCGACGCAGTGAGGGCACGCTGGTCCTGGCCCGCACCGACGCGGTGGCGGTGGAGGGCTTTGACGCCGCGATGGAGCGCGCCGAGCGTTACCTGGAAACCGGCGTCGATGCGCTCTTCATCGAGGCGGTGCGTACGCCGCAGCAGATGGACGCTGCCTGCGCGCGTTTTGCCCATCGCATCCCGATGCTGGCCAATATGGTGGAGGGCGGCAAGACGCCGGTGCAGTCGGCCGCCGAACTCGGGCGGCGTGGCTACCGCATCGTGATTTATCCTGGCGGTACGGCGCGGGCGGTGGCGCACACCCTGCAGCGCTATTACGCCCGCCTGCATGCCGATGGCACGACGACGGCCATGGCTGGCGAGATGCTGGATTTCGAGCGGCTCAACGCCTTGATCGGAACGCCTGAACTGATTGCGCAGGGCCGCCGCTATGAAGGTTCCGAAACCCCTTGACCATTCACGAGAAGGACTCCCATGCCCAAGGCCTACTGGATTACCCAATACCACGCCGTCCACGATGAAGCGGCCCTCGCGGCCTACGTCAAGCTGGCCGGGCCTGCGCTCACCGACGGGGGTGGCAAATTCATCGTGCGCGGCATGCCGCAGCTGGTGAAGGAAGCCGGCAAGCCGATGCGCGTTGTGGTGGTCGAGTTCGAGAGCGTGGCGGCGGCGCAGGCGGCCTACCAGAGCGAGGGTTATCAGGCGGCGCTGGCCGCCCTGGGGCCAAACGCGGTGGTGCGCGACATCCGGATCGTCGAGGGCGTCTGAGCCCGGGACGGTTTCCTCAGGGCCCGTGTCAGTGCCAGAGCCGGCGCGGCATGGGTGGCGCCCGGCGGGCGCGCGCCGCGTTGAGGAACAGACAATAAATGCTCGCCAGGCGCAGCCCGATCAGGGCCGTCATGGCCTGTGTGGGCGCTTCGTTCAGAAACTGGTAGACGTTCAGGTAGTCCATGACCAGGGTGATGAGGGCAGCCGAGAAAAAGCCGATGGCGACCTTCTCGAAGTGCCAGTCACGCAGGTAGGCGTACAGGTACACGCAGGCGGCAAACAGCAGAAACCAGCCCCGCTGGTGGAAGTAGCGGGCCATCTCGCCCTCGCCGCGTGCGGCGAGGTTGTAGTTGCTGGCGGCGATGTCCGGAAAGAGCAGCAGCTTCACCGCATAGGCCAGCACCACGGCCAACAGGAACAGCATCCGGTACTTGAACCCGCGGTCGACCTGCTCCGCGCCGGGCGCGTGCCAGGTGGACAGTGTGTCCAGTTCTTCCTGCGAGAGCAGTGGTGCGTTCTTTTCCATGCCGATCGGCGGGCGAAGCCTGTGATGAATGGATATTAAAGTTTAATTAAATTCCACATCAACAATTGTTTCTTATTGTTTTTATTTGCATGAACACGCCAGACAAGGCCTGCGTTATGGCGCGGTTTTTGCGAATCAACCCGTGACCAATCGGAAGTTGGTGCGGGTTTGTCCCGGCTAGGGGTTAAGCTCGTGCCTGTATACGATTTGGCAAAACTTTGTATACACATTTTCAGGAGCCCAAAATGACCGCGCCAGACACCCCTATCACCACCGCAACCACCGCCTCGGCTTCGTCCCGCCGCACCTTTGTGCAGGGTCTGGGCCTGGCCCTCGCGGGCGCCGGCAGCCTGCCCGCCCTGGCGCAGACCAACGAAGTCAAGGTCGGCTTTCTGCTGCCCCTGACCGGTTCCTTCGCCGAGTCCGGCCAGTTGATCAAGATGGCCGTCGAGATGGCCATCGAAGAGATCAACGCCAGCGGCGGTATCAAGTCTCTCAAGGGCGCCAAGCTGGTAGGCGTGTTCGGCAACTCCACCAGCGTGGACGAGGCCAACACCGAAACCAACCGCATGATCTCGCGCGACAAGGTCTCGGCCATCGTCGGTGCGTATTCCTCGGGCGCCACCATCTCCAGTACCGTGATCGCCGAGCGCAACAAGGTGCCGTACCTGGTGCCTAACGCCCTGGCCGACGAGATCACCTCGCGCGGCCTGAAGTTCGTGTTCAAGACCGTGCCGCACTTCTCGCAGTACGCGATCAACTCCGGCGAGCTGGTGCGCCAGCTCAGTGGTGGCCAGGCCAAGACCTTCGCCCTGGTGCGCGAGAACAACTTCTTCGGCAACGTGGTGTCCCGCGAGTTCACCAAGCACATGCCGACCTTCGACCTGAAGATGACGAAGGACAACGTCTTCCCGACCAACCCCACCACCTTCGAGGACGTGATCCTGTCCCTCAAGCGTGACAACCCCGATGTGGTCTTCGCTGCCGGCGAGCCGTCCTCCATCACCCTCCTGTTCAAGCAGCTGGCCGAACTGAAGTACTGGCCCAAGATGGGATGGGTGGGCCTGGGCGGCGGCTACACCAACCCCACCACCTGGTCCAACCTGGGCAAGCTCGGTGACGGCGTGATCGTGATCAACGACTGGTTCCCCGACATGAAGCTGCCTGGCTCCAAGGAGACCAACGACCGTTTCAAGAAGCGTTCGGGCGGCAAGGACATGCTGGGTAACGCCAACACCACCTACGCCGGCGTCCACATCCTGCGCGCCGCGCTGGAAAAGGCCGCGTCCACCGACGGCACCGCCATCCGCGACGCACTGGCCGGCCTGGACCTGGTCCTGGGCCCGCAGACCTTCATGTACGAGCGCGTGAAGTTCGACAACACCGGCTTCATGCCCCGCACCACCATGGTCGCGGCCCAGGTCACCTCCGGGGGTTCCAAGGTGATCTGGCCCTCGGCCTATCAGACCACCAAGCCGGTCTGGCCCGTCACCCGCTGACAGGTCCCCGCGCGGCGGCGCGCGTGCACCGCGCACCGCCGTCGTGTCCCGGCACCAGGAAGGTGCTGCGGGCGCGCCCGTGCTGCTTTCACTGAAGGTTCCACTTGTCCCTTGATGTCGTTCTCCAGGCTGTCCTGCTCGGGCTGCTGCAGGGGGGCGTGTACGCGCTCGTCGCGTGCGGCCTGACCCTGATCTACGGTGTGATGAAGATCGTCAACTTCGCCCACGCCGAATTCCTCACGCTGGGCATGTACCTGGCGATGACTGCCTTCCACCTGGGCGCCTCGCCCTATGCGGTGGCGGTCCTGATCTTCGCGCTGGTGGCGATCCTGGGCGCAGGCCTGCAAAGCCTGTTGATTCGCCCGGCGCTGGTGCATCCGCAGATCAACCAGATGCTGATCACCATCGGTCTGTCCACCATGATGATCGGCGCGATGCAGTTGATCTGGGGGCCGAACAACCAGGTGCTCAAGCTCGAATGGAGCGGCGAAGCCCTTGAGGTCTGGGGCGTGCGCCTGACCTATGTGCGCGTGATCTCCTTCGTCGCGGCGGCCGCCATGGCGGCTGCGGCCTGGTGGTTCCTCAAGCACACCCGCACCGGCATGGCCATGCGCGCTGCGTCGCAGAATCCGCAGGCCGCGCGTCTCATGGGGATCGACGTGATGAAGGTGAACATGATCACCTTCGGTGTGGGCACCGGCCTGGCCGCCTTGGCGGGCGTGCTGATCGCTCCGGCCTTCTTTGCCAATCCCACCTTCGGCACTGACTACTTCATCCTGCCTGCCTTCGTGATCGTGGTGCTGGGCACCATGGGCAATTTCGCGGGCGCGCTGATCGGCGGCCTGATCATCGGCGTGGCCGAAGGCCTGGGCGGCTTGTTGCTCGGGCCGGCACTGCGCCAGCTGGTCAGCCTGCTGCTGTTCGTCGTCGTGCTGCTGTTCCTGCCCAAGGGCCTCTTCAAGGGCAAGGTGTCATGAAGAAATTCCTTTCCGAGTGGACCAACTGGCAGGTCGTCGTGGCCCTGGCCTTCGTCATGGCCTGCGGCGTGGGCGGCAGCTTCGTGCAGTCCGATTACTTCCTGCAGGTGATGGTGCTGGCCGCAATCTATGCCGCCATCGGCACCGCGTGGTCGATCGCGGGGGGTCTGTCGGGGCTGCTGCTTCTGGGGTACATCAGCTTCTTCGGCGCGGGCGCCTACCTGGACGGACTGCTGTTCACCAAGGCGGGCGTCAATCCCTGGCTCTGCATCGTGCTGTCCTTTTTCTCGGCGGCACTTCTGGCCTGGCTGATCTCGCTGGTGACGCTGCGCTTTGGCCTCGCCGAAGACTACTTCGCGATGTTCACCGTGGCCCTGTCGCAGGTTCTGAAATACATCCTGCTCAATTGGGACTACGCGGGCGGGGCCACCGGCATCTACCTCACGGTGGTGGAAGACAACTTCTGGACCCTCAGCTTCATTGATCGCAAGCCTTACCTCTATATCGCCTTGGTGATGCTGGCGGTGGTGATCCTGGTCAATTACGCGGTGCAGAAATCGCGCCTGGGCTACTACCTGGCCGCGGTGCGCGAGAACGACCAGGCGGCCGAGGCCCTGGGCATCAATATCCGCAAGGTCAAGACGCAGGCCATGATCATCAGCGGTGGCCTGGCGGGCAGCATCGGCGCGTTCTACACGCAGTTCGCCACCTTCATCGACCCCAAGCAGGTGTTCAGCCTGGCCACCAACTTCGAGATGCTGCTGGGGCCGGTGCTCGGTGGGCGCCTGTCCATCATCGGGCCGGTGTTCGGTGCATCGTTTCTCAAGCCCACGCAGGATTTCCTGCGAGGCTGGATGGGGGGAGATGCCGACGCCCTGTATCTGATTCTTTATGGCGGCGTGCTGGCCATCGGCATCCTGCTGCTGCCCAAGGGCGTCGCCCACTATGTGCAGATGTGGCATCGCCGGCGGTATGCGTCTGGTGGCGCAGGAGACGCAAAATGAGCCAGGACCTGCTGGTCGTCAAGAACCTGGTCAAGCGCTTTGGCGGCCTGACCGCGGTGGACCATGTGAGCTTCGAGGTGGCGCCCGGGCGCATCCTGGGCGTGATCGGGCCCAACGGCTCGGGCAAGACCACGCTCTTTGCCAACGTCTCGGGCTTTCAGACCCCGGAGGAGGGCGAGGTGATCTTCAACGGGCAGCCGATCACCGGCCTGCGCCCTTCCGAGATCTGCTCGCGCGGCATCGCCCGCACCTTCCAGATCGTGCAGCCGTTTGCGGGCCTGAGCGTCTTCGACAACGTGGTCACCGGCGCCTTGCGCGGCGGCCGCACGCAGCTGGATGAAGCCAAGGAGCGCGCCGCGCAGGTGATCGCGCTGTGCGGTCTGACCCCCGTGTCCAGCCAGTTGGCGGGAGCCTTGCCCATCGCTGGGCGCAAGCGCCTGGAGGTAGCGCGTGCCCTGGCCACCCAGCCCAAGCTGCTGCTGCTCGATGAGGTGATGGCCGGCCTGCGCCCGACCGAGGTGGATCAGGCCGTCGAACTGGTGTTTGCGATCCGCGACAGCGGCATCACCGTGATCCTGGTCGAACACCTGATGCGGGCCGTGATGGCCCTGTGCGAGGAATTGATGGTGCTGCAGCAAGGCAAGCTGATCGCTCGTGGCGAACCGCGTGCCGTCTGCGACCTGCCTGAGGTGGTGCGCGCCTATTTCGGCGAGAGCGCCAAGGCTGCGGCCTGAGGACACGAGACGATGCTTGAAATCCGTAATTTGCAGGCCCGCTACGGCGAGATGACCGCCCTGTGGGGCGTGGACCTGCACATCGCCCAGGGCGAGTTCGTGGCCGTGGTCGGCCCCAACGGCGCGGGCAAATCCACCCTGATCAACGCGATCTCGGGCCTGGTCGATGTGCCCGAGGGCGAGGTGCGCTTTGATGGCCAGGTGATTCCAGCCAGCGCCGAGGCGCGCGTGCGGGCCGGCATCATCCAGTGCCCCGAGGGGCGCAAGCTCTTTCCCGAGATGACGGTCGAAGAGAACCTGATGATCGGCGCCTACGCGCGGTCCGACCGCGACGCCGTGGCGCGCGACCTGGAGGCCATGTTCCTGCAGTTCCCCATCCTGCGCGAGCGGCGCCAGCAGATCGCCAGCACCATGTCGGGCGGGCAGCAGCAGATGGTCGCCATTGGCCGCGCCCTCATGGCCAAGCCGCGCCTGTTGATGCTGGACGAACCCTCATTGGGCCTGGCGCCTATCGTGGTGAACGAGGTGTTCGAGCTGCTCCAGCGCATTCACCACGAGGGCATGACCATCCTGCTGGTCGAACAGAACGTGGTGCAGACGCTGGAGATTGCCGACCGCGCCTATGTGCTGGAAAACGGCCGCATCGGCCTGGAAGGTCCGGCGCGCGAGGTGCTGGAGAACCCGCACATGAAGGCGGCGTACCTGGGGCATTGACCGGGCGCCCTCGCCCCGGCTCTCTACGTACCGACCATGAACACATCTTCCAGCGCTGCTGCGGATTCCGTGGCCGCCATCCGGGCTGCGGTTGCGGCACTCGGGGCGCAATTCAATTCGGCCGTCCTGCTGGCGACACGCGACATCTATCGCCCTCACATCCGGGCTCTCCCCAGGACGATGTGGGCGCGACCCTGCTGTCGTTCTTTCGGGCCCATCTCTAGGCGCGGCAAGCCGGGGGCAGGGTAACAATTCGGTCTAGATCGCTTCCATCCCCATCAACCGTTGCTAAGGTCACCCCTGCGTGTCGTCCCAACGCAGTATCCGCATCTTCCTCTCCAGTACCTTCCGCGACTTTGGTGAAGAGCGCGACCTGCTGGTGCGACGGGTCTTCCCCGCGCTGCGCGCGAAGCTGCGTGAGCGCTTCGTCGAACTGGTGGACGTGGACCTGCGCTGGGGCATCACCGTACAACAGGCCGAGCGCGGCGAGGTGCTGCCGATTTGTCTGTCCGAGATAGACCGGGCACGGCCCTATTTCATAGGCATGCTGGGCGAGCGCTATGGCTGGATCCCGCCACCCGAGGGCTATGCCCTCGACCTCGTCGAGCGCCAGCCCTGGTTGAAGAAGCACCAGGGTGGCAAGAGTGTGACCGAACTGGAGATCCTCCACGGGGTCCTGAACAACCGGCGGATGAAGGGCCGCGCCTTCTTCTACTTCCGCGCACCCTCGTACTCGCAGGCCAAGGGCGGCGACTATATGCCCGCCTCGCGCGAGGACCGTCAGCGGCAATCGGACCTCAAGCGCCGCATCCGTGCGAGCGGTCTCCCCGTCACGGGCTACCGCGACCCGCAGGCACTGGCTCGTCGGCTCGAACACGACCTGTGGACCCTGCTCGATGCCGAGTTTCCGGTGTCCTCAGTGCCCGACGCCTTCGAGCGCGAAGCGATGCGCCACGAAGCCTATGCGACACCCCGCCGTCGGCTTTACCTGGGTGGCGAGCGTTACCAGGCGGCACTGGACCAGGCACTGGTGGCCAGCGAAGCCCGCATCCTGGTCGAAGGCGCCTCCGGTGGTGGCAAGAGCGCGCTGCTCGCAAATTTCTTCGAGGGTTGGCGCAAGCGCTACCCGCGCCACCTGGTGCACGAGCACTACTTAGGCGCCAGCGCCGACGCGGCCGCGCCCCATGCGATGGTGCGCCGGCTGATCGAACGGATCCAGCGCACCACCGGCAGCCAGGAGCTGGTCGCCGACGATCCGCAGGCCCTGATGGAGAGCCTGCCGCTGTGGCTGGGAGTGGCCAGTGCCTGGGCGCGCAAGCGCCGCACGCGCGTGATCATCGTGCTCGACGCCCTGAATAACCTGCGCGAGCAGCAGGACCTGCGCTGGTGGCCGGACTTCTTGCCGCAAGGCGTGACGATCGTCGTCTCGTGCCTGCCCGGGGCGGTGCTGCAGGCGCTGCAAGCGCGGGATATCTCCGGCACTCGGTGGCGACGGATCACCGTCAAGCCCCTCGGGGCCGGTGATCGCCGTACCCTGCTCACGGCCTATCTGGCCCGCTACAACAAGGTCCTGCAGCGTGACCTGGCGGCGAGGGTACTGGCCCACCCGCTGGCGGGCAATCCGCTGTTCCTGCGTACGCTAGCCGAGGAATTGCGCCTGTTTGGGGTGCACGAGCAACTGACAGAGCGGCTGTCGCACTATCTGGAAAGCCAGACCGTGGACGACCTCTTCGAGCGCGTGCTGGCGCGGGTGGAAGGCGACTGCGGCACGCGCGCTGTGCGCACCGTCATGACGGGGCTGTGGGCCAGCCGCGCCGGCCTGACCGAGAAAGAGATCCTGGACTTCGCCCGACTCAAGCCCGCGCACTGGGCCCCGATACGCCATGCGCTGGATGATTCGCTGCTGGACGCCGGCGGGCGCATCACCTTCGCCCACGACTACCTGCGCATCGCCGTGGGGGACCGCTACCTCGCGGGTGACGGTCAGGTACATGCGGTGCACCGGGCCCTGGCTCGCTGGTTCAGCCATCAGCCCGCCGACGCGCGACGTGCGGAGGAAGAGCCGTGGCAATGGCGGGCGGCGGGCGACTGGCGGAGGCTGCGCCTTTGCCTGGCCGACCCGCACCTTTTCGACGTCCTGCAAGCCCAGCGTCCGAAGCCCGAAATCCTCGGCTACTGGAATGCGGTCGAAGGAGCGCTGGGCATCGAACTGAACGACACGGGCATCCGCGTCGCCCAGGCCTGGCATCGGGTCGACTCCAGTGCGACCCGCACCCGCCTGCTCGCGCGATGGGGCAAGTTCCTGGCCTATGGCAGCCGGTACCGAGCGGCGGACCGTGTGTTTCCCATCGTCGCAGCACGGATCCGTGGCACCCGCATGGATCCCGCGTGGCATGAGGAATTCCTGATGGAACAAGCTGCGCTGCACACCGCCATGTCACGCTACGCGGAGGCTGAGGCCATCCATCGGAGCGTGCTGGCGACTCGTACGAAGCGGCTCGGTCCGAAGCACCGCCTCACGGCTGAAACCATGCAATTCATGGTGGCCACCTTTTATGAACAGGGACAGTACACGCAGGCCCTGGAGCTGGCGCCACGAGTCATTGAGGCGTTTCGGGCATCGCTCGGCCCTAGCCACCTGCAGACTCTCAATGCCATCAACAACCTCGCGAACATCCGTATCGAGCTAGGGCAGTTCCAGCAGGCGATCGACATGCACCGGGAGGTCCTGCGCCTGCGCAAATCGACCAGCGGATCCGCCGGACCCGAATACGCCCAGACCCTGAACAACCTCGCGCGGGCGCTGGGCGACAGCGGCCAACTCCAGGAGGCCGAGCGCTGCTACCGCGACTCGATCCAGGCCTATGAAGACGCGCTCGGCCCCCAGAGTGCCGACATACTTAAGCCGGTGAGCAACCTGGGCTTGCTGCTCACGAACTTCCAGAGTGGCCCCGAGGGACTGGCGCTGCAAAGGCGGGCCCTGTCCACGGCCGAACGCCTGCTGCCGGCCGATCATCCTGAAATTGCCCGGATCCTGATCAACCTCTCCATGGCGGAACCGGACGAGGAAACAAAAAAACCGCTGGTGCTGCGTGCCGTCGCCATCTGCAAGACGCGGCTGGGGCTGCACCGGTTCACGGTCGCCTCGCTGAACCACTTGGCTGCAGTTCACGAGCGTGAGGAGGACTGGGACAGCGCCCGCGCTTGCCTGGAAGAAGCCGTGACCATGGCACGGACCGTAGGCGGCGAAACCAGCCGGCTCCATGCGGACTGCCTATGCTCGCTTGGCGACCTCTTGTACCGTCAGGACGACAACGAAGCCGCGCGGGCGATGCTCCAGCGGTCACTGGACATCCAGCAGGGGATCCTGTCACCGGACGATCCGTGGCGGATTCGCACGCTCAGGCCACTGGCATGGACCGCGGCTGACCTGGGAGACCATGCGTACGCGTATGACCTCCAGGCGCAGGCGTACCGCCTGACGGTGCAGGCCAATGGTCTGGATCACCCGCACAACGTCGGCGTCTTAAAGGACCTGGGGGGCGAAGCCGCGGAACTCGGGCGGCACGATGAGGCCGTGAACTTGCTGCGCCAGGCCCTGCGAATCGCCCAGGCATCCGAAGGCCCGGAGCAGTCGATGGTCGCCGAAGTCTTGTGGGATCTGTCCACGCACCTGGCAGCCGACGCGAAGACGCCGGAGGCGATCACGGTACTGGAGCGGGAGCTTGAGCTCACAGTGAAATCCGATGGTGCTCTGTCCGATGGCGCTGCGCGCTCGCATTGGCGCCTGGGTGACCTGTGTCGGGATGCCGAGCGCTACGACGAAGGGCGTGACCATTTCCAAGGCGCGTTACGCGCCCTGAAGGCATTGGATGATCCAGACATCGCCTGGCTGCAGGTGTCCCAGGCTCGCCTCGAACTGGCGGCTGATGTACCCGCCAAGGCGCTGGAATATCTACAGCAAGCGTTGGCGATGTTCCGGGAGTCCGATCCTCCGAATTCGGACGGTGTGGCTACCGCCGACGATTTGATCCGCCAGGCACGGTCGGCCTTGCGGTGAGCGCGCAGAGGTAGATCCAGCCCCACACAGACAGGAAACGAAAAAGCCCCGCCTTGCGAGCGGGGCTAAGTCTTTGATTTGATTGGTGCCGGAGAGATGAATCGAACACCCGACCTTCTCATTACGAATGAGCTGCTCTACCGACTGAGCTACACCGGCAACCGAAGCCCGGGATTATAGCGGCGCCCCCGTACCGCCCGTTCGGGCCATGCCCGAACGGCTCAGGCAGCCTGGATCGGGGGCACCCCAGTGCTAAGGTCATTCGCGAGGGGGAATGGCATGCCGCGACGATTGCCCGAAGACCGTTGCTACCGGGGTGACGCCATCCAAGTGCCCGCGCCGGCCACCTGGGCCCACCTGACCGCGTTCGCCCAGATGTTTGCCCAGGCCACCGGCCTCGCGCTGGACTCGCCGGCCGACCTGCAGGCCGCCAGCGTGGCCCACTGGCGCACCTTCTGGCGCTGCCTGGCCGCCTGGGCGGGGCCGGACCTGGGGTGGTCGGGCGCCCTGGATCCGGTGTGTGAAGGCCAGGACTGCGAACATGCGCAGTTTTTCCCGGCGCTGCGCCTGAACTACGCGGCCAGCCTGCTCAGCCCCGGTATCGCGCCGGACGAGGCGTACGCACTCACCGACTGTCGTGCGGACGGCACGCGGAACCGGTGGACCCGGGGCGCGCTGCGCGCCGAGGTCGTGCGCGTGGCCGATGCCCTCTCTGACCTGGGCATCGGGGAGGGCGATCGGGTGGTGGCTCTGGTTCGCAATGACGCCCGCGCGGTGATCGTGGCGCTGGCCACGCTCTCTGTGGGGGCCACCCTGTCCACGGCATCCCCGGACATGGGCGTGGACGCGCTTGCCGAGCGCTTCGCGCCGCTCAGGCCGCACCTGCTGCTGGCGCACGCCGCCTTACGCACCTGTGAGGCGGGTGAGCCCCTGCCCGACAAGCTGGCGGCCCTGGTGCACAGGCTGCCCGACCTGCGCGCGCTCGTGCGGCTGGATGGCGAACCCCTGGTCGTGTCCTGCCTCCAGCTCACGCTGGACGAACTGGCGATGCGCGGTGACCCCGCGCGCTGGGTCTGGCGCGACTTCGGCTTCAACCACCCGCTGTTAATCCTGTTCTCCTCGGGGACCACCGGACGACCCAAGTGCATCGTGCACGGGGCCGGCGGCAGCCTGATCGAGCACCTGAAGGAGCACCGCCTGCACACGGGGCTGCACCCTGGCGACCGGATGTACTTTCACACCACCTGCGGCTGGATGATGTGGCACTGGCAGCTGTCGGCACTCGCCAGCGGCGTGGAGATCGTCACCTGCGACGCGCCGGTGGCCAGTGCGTCGACCTTGTGGTCGCTGGTAGCCCGCGAGCGGGTGACCGTCTTCGGCACCAGCCCCGCCTACCTGCGCCTGTCGCAGGAGGCCGGCCTGTCGCCCGCATGTGCGTTCGATCTGGGGGCGCTGCGCGCCATCTTGTCGACTGGCGCGATCCTGCACGACACGCAGTTCGACTGGGTGCGCGAGCATGTGGGGCCCTTGCCCCTGCAGTCCATCTCGGGCGGCACCGACATCCTGGGCTGCTTCGTCCTGGGTCACCCTCAACTGCCAGTGCGGCGCGGCGAATCCACCTGCCGCAGTCTGGGGATGGACGTGCAGGCCTGGCAGGGCGGTGCGCAGACTTCGGGGGTCGGGCAGCTGGTGTGCGTGAACCCTTTTCCATCGCGCCCGCTGGGGTTCTTTGGCGATCCCGAGGGGACGGCCTTTCACGCCGCGTATTTCACCGCCAACCCCGGTGTGTGGACGCACGGCGACCTGATCGAGTTCACGCCTTCAGGCGGCGCGCGTCTGCACGGCCGCTGCGATGGCGTCATGAATGTGCGCGGCATCAAGGTGATGCCCGCCGAGATCTGCCGCGTGCTGCAGGACGATCCGGCGGTTCGTGCGTGCATGGTGGTGGAGTGGGCTGGCGATCTGCCCGGGATGATGGCCTTGCTCGAATTGCACGAGGACGCCCAGGAGCCTCAAGCGGCTCGGGCGGCGCGCCTGCGGCGCGAAATCGCGCGGCGGATCTCACCTGCCCACGTGCCAGACCGCATCGTGTGTGTGCCTGAACTGCCCCTGACCCACAGCGGCAAGCTGTCCGAAGCGGCTGCTCGTTGTGCGGTCAACGGCCTGCCTGTGGCGAACCGATCCGCGCTGAGCAATCCGCAGTGTCTGGACGCTCTGCGTGCCCAGGCCCTCCAGCACGGTGGCACCCGTGCCCGCGAGGCCGGCACGCGTGTCGACCTGACCGACGCGCCGCTCGAAGCGCGCCTGCAGGCCCTGTGGTGCGAGGAACTGGGCCTGGACCATGTGGGCCTGGATGATCATTTCCTCGAGATCGGCGGCAATTCGCTACAAGCCGCCGTGATCGTGGTGCGCCTGGAGCAGATAACAGGCCGCAACCTGCCGCTGGCGACCTTGCTGCAGGCGCCGACCGTGCGGGCCCTCGCGGCCGTCGCCAGGGGTCTGGAGCCTGCCGCCCCCCTTTCGCCGCTGGTGACGTTGCGCGAGGGCAGCGGCCCGCCCCTGATCCTGGTTCATGGCCTGAGCGGTACGGTGATGGAGTGCGGCGCGCTGGTCGAGGCTCTGCGTACGCGGCGTCCGGTGCTGGGGCTGCACGCGCAGGGTCTGGATGGGGAGGCCGCGCCGCACGAGCGCGTGGAGGCCATGGCCGCCCACTACGTCCAGGCCCTGCGGCGCGAGCGGCCCGGCGAACGCTATGCGCTGTGCGGCTTTTCCTTCGGTGGGCTCGTTGCCCTGGAGATGGCTCGCCTGCTGGCTGGGGAAGGTGAATGGGTGGACCTGCTGTGCCTGCTGGATCCCTACCTGCGCCGCGAAGTACTTCCGGCGCTGCGCCCCTGGCACCGGGCCCGTCATGCCGTGGCCAAGTTGCGATGCCTGGAACCGGCCCAGCGACGCGCCTACCTGGCCGCTTTGTGGTCACGGCTGCGGGATGCGGTGCGGGGGCGCGTCCGGGCTGCGGCGTCTGGGTTCGAGCGACCGCCTGGCATGGGCGATGCGCACTGGCGGGTCATGCAGGCTCTGGTACGCGCCCTGCAGGGGTATCGACCAGCGCCCTACACCGCAGGCCCGGTGCTGTTCATTCGCGCCCGCGTGCCGCTGGACGGTTACTTCGACCCCATGCCTGTATGGCGGCGCGTGCTGCGGGCTGGCTTGCGGGTGGTCACGGTGCCGTGCGCCCACCTGGCTCTGGTGCGTGCCCAGGGTGCGGTCGTGGCGGCGGTGATCGATGAGGCGCTCGCGCGCCCGTCAGCGGGGGTGCTGCGGGACGAGGGCCGCACACCGCCCCCTGAAACTGTGAACGTGGCAGGGGCCTGAGCAGGCGCTACGGGAGCCCTGCGCGAGTCGCTCAGGCCTGCGCGTGGTAGCCCGTGACTCGCTCGACTTCGTTCTTGCTGCCCAGGATCACGCTCACGCGCTCGTGCAGCTGCGTGGGCTGGATGTCCAGGATTCGCTGGGTGCCGTTGGTGGCTGCGCCGCCCGCCTGTTCGACCAGCCAGCCCATGGGGTTGGCCTCGTACATCAGGCGCAGCTTGCCGGGCTTGTTCGGTTCGCGCTGGTCCCAGGGGTACATGAAGATGCCGCCGCGCGTGAGGATACGGTGCACGTCGGCCACCATGGAGGCAATCCAGCGCATGTTGAAGTCCTTGCCACGAACGCCGTCTTTACCCGCCAGGCATTCGTCCACATAGCGGCGCACCGGCGGCGCCCAGTGCCGCATGTTGGACATGTTGATCGCGAATTCCTTGGTGTCGGCGGGAATGCGCACCTGCTCCTGCACCAGCACGAAAGAGCCCTGCTCGCGGTCCAGCGTGAACATGGCCACGCCGTCGCCCACCGTCAGCACCAGAGTGGTCTGCGGGCCGTAGATGCAATAGCCGGCCGCCACCTGCCGGTTGCCCGGTTGCAGGAAGTCCTGCTCGCTCACGCCATGGCCGCTGCCCTCGGGTTTCTTCAGGACGCTGAAGATGGTGCCGATGGAAACGTTCACATCGATGTTGGACGAACCATCGAGCGGGTCGAACAGCAGCAGGTACTCGCCCTGCGGGTAGCGATTGGGCACCATGTAGATGCCGTCCATTTCCTCGCTGGCCATGGCTGCCAGGTGGCCGCCCCATTCATTGGCCTCGATCAGCACCTCATTGGCGATGATGTCCAGCTTCTTTTGCACCTCGCCCTGCACGTTCTCGGTATCGGCAGACCCGAGCACGCCGCCCAGGGCGCCCTTGTTCACTGCATGGCTGATGCTTTTGCAGGCGCGTGCCACCACTTCCAATAGCAGGCGCAATTGCGCGGGAATGAGCCCGTCGACGCGTTGCTGCTCGACGAGGTAGCGGGAGAGGGAGATCTTGGTGGACATGGGGGTTTATTCCTCTAGCGCGCGTGTGACCACTTCGCGAACATCATTCGAGAGATCCGGCTTCGCCGCCACGCGCGCAATCGCCTCGCGCGCCGCACTGCGGCACGGTTCGACCAGCCGCTTCCAGCGATCGAGCGCACGTGCCAGGCGGGCGGCCACCTGCGGGTTGATGGCGTCAAGTTCCATCACACGCTCGCTCCAGAATACGTAGCCCGCGGCATCGGGCCGGTGGAAGGCGCCCGGGTTGGCACTGCAGTAGCTGAAGATCAGGCTGCGCGCGCGGTTCGGGTTGCGGATGTTGAAGTCCGGGTGGTTCATCAACTGGCGCACCACCGGCAGCCGGTCGCCACCGTGGTCGGGCGCACCGGCCTGCAGGGCGAACCACTTGTCCAGGACCAGGGCCTCGTCCTTGAACAGGGTGTGGAATCGGTCCAGCGCCTGCGCCGCCAGCGGGTGGCCACTGACCACCAGGGCCGACAGGGCATTGAAGCGGTCGGTCATGTTGCCCGCCTCCTTGAACCGCTGCAGGGCCTTGCCAGGCCAGACCGGGTCACCGCTCGGGCGGGCGGCCAGGCACAGGTGCGTGAGCGCCAGGCCGGCCAGGGCGCGACGCCCGCTGGACACCGGGTCGGGCCGGTAGGCGCCGTTGTCCTTGTGGTGTTCGTAGGCCCATTCCCAGTCGTGGCGCAGGGCGGTGGCCAGTTGCTGGCGCATGGCTTCGCGCACCGCATGGATACGTTGAGGATCGACCGTCTCCAGTTGCTCCGCGATGTAGGTCTCGGAGGGCAGGGTGAGCACCAGGTCCTTGAAGGCGGCATCCAGCGTCGGGTGGCGCAGCACACCGCGCATGGCCTCCAGGAAGGGGGCGTCCAGCGCCACGTGGCCCCCCTCGCGCACGAAGCGCAGCGCGCGGTGCAGGGCCAGGCGCTGCCCGGCTTCCCAGCGGTTGAAGGGGTCGGTGTCGTGCGCCAGCAGGATCAGGAGCTGGGCATCGGTGTAGTCATAGTCCAGGATCACCGGGGCACTGAAACCGCGCATCAGCGAGGGCACCGGCTCGCCGGTCAGCCCCTCGCAGGTGAGCGTGGCCGTGGATTTCGAGAGCACGTGCAGGTCGGAGGCGACCTCGCGGCCCTCGGCATCCAGCAGGCCCCAGCGCACCGGAATGACGAACTTGTCCTTCTCAGTCTGGCCCGGCGTGGGCGGGCAGGACTGCGTCACGGTGAGCGTGTAGCGGCCCGCGGCTTCGTCCCACTCGCTCGTGGCGCGCACGCGCGGCGTACCGGCCTGGCTGTACCAGCGCTTGAATTGATCGATGCGCTGCGCGAGCTCCGAGTCCGGGTTGGCGTCGGCGATGGCCTGGGCGAAGTCGTCACACGTGACGGCCTGACCGTCATGACGCTCGAAGTACAGCGTCATGCCGCGCGCAAAGCCGGCGCGTCCCATCGGATCTTCCGGGGTGGCGACCAGGGTCTGCATCATGCGCACGACCTCGGCACCCTTTTCGTAGATGGTGACCGTGTAGAAGTTGTTGATCTCCAGGTACTGGTCGGGCCGCACCGGGTGGGCCATGGGGCCCGCGTCCTCGGGGAACTGCGCGCTGCGCAGCACGCGCACGTCCTCGATGCGCTTGACGGCGCGGGCTGAGTCTTCGCCCGCCAGGTCCTGCGAGAACTCCTGGTCGCGGAATACCGTGAGGCCCTCTTTCAGCGAGAGCTGGAACCAGTCGCGGCAGGTGACGCGGTTACCCGTCCAGTTGTGAAAGTACTCGTGGCCCACCACGCTCTCGATGTTGGCGTAGTCGGTGTCGGTGGCGGTGGCCTGGCTGGCCAGGACGTACTTCGTGTTGAAGATGTTCAGGCCCTTGTTCTCCATCGCGCCCATGTTGAAGTCGCTGGTCGCGACGATCATGAAGCGCTCGAGATCCAGGGGCAGGCCAAAGCGCGCCTCGTCCCACAGCACCGAGGCGATGAGGGAGTTCATCGCGTGCTCGGTCTTGTCCAGGTCGCCAGGGCGCACGTAGACCTGGAGCAGGTGGTCCTTGCCGCCGCGCGAGGTGATGCGCTGCTCGCGTGCTACCAGCTTGCCCGCCACCAGGGCGAACAGGTAGGAGGGCTTGCGGTGCGGGTCCACCCACTTGGCGTAATGGCGGCCTTCGTCCAGATCGCCCTGGTCCACCAGGTTGCCGTTGGACAGCAGCACCGGGTAGCGGGCCTTGTCGGCGCGCAGCAGCACGGTGTAGCTGGCCATCACGTCGGGCCGGTCCAGGAAATAGGTGATGCGCCGGAAGCCCTCGGCCTCGCACTGGGTGAAGAACGAGTCGTTGCTCACGTAAAGGCCCATGAGCTTGGTGTTCTTGGCCGGCGCGCAGGTGGTGAAGATCTCCAGCTCGAAGGGCTCAGGTCCCTCGGGCAGGTTCTCCAGCACCAGCTGGTTGTCTTCGAGCTTGAAGGAAGTGCCCTGGCCATTGACCATTACACGCGCCAGATTGAGCTCCTCGCCGTCCAGGCGCAGGGCCTGTGCCGGCTGGTCGGGGTTGCGGCGCATCCGCATGCGATTGAGCACGCGGGTCTTGGCGGGGTCGAGGTCGAAGCACAGTTCGACCGTCTCGATCCAGAAGGGGGGCGCCTGGTAGTCGGCGCGGTGGATCACCTGGCTCTGGCCTTCACGCATGTCTGGCTCCTAGACGCCCTGCTTGAGGGACGCTTGAATGAACGGGTCGAGGTCGCCGTCCAGTACTTTCTGGGTGTTGGAAATCTCCAGGTTGGTCCGCAGGTCCTTGATACGGCTTTGGTCCAGGACGTAGCTGCGGATCTGATGGCCCCAGCCCACGTCAGTCTTGGTGTCTTCCAGTTTCTGCTGTTCTTCCATCCGCTTGCGCATCTCGTGGTCGTACAGGCGCGAGCGCAGGCGCTGCCATGCGACGTCGCGGTTGGAGTGCTGGCTGCGGCTGTCTTGGCATTGCACCACGATGCCAGTGGGCACGTGGGTCAGACGGACCGCCGAATCGGTCTTGTTGATGTGCTGTCCGCCGGCGCCCGAGGCGCGGAAGGTGTCCACCCGCACGTCGGCGGGGTTGATGTTGATCTCGACCGAGTCGTCGATCTCGGGATAGACGAAGACGCTGGCAAAGCTGGTGTGGCGCCCGCCCGCCGAGTCGAAGGGTGACTTGCGCACCAGGCGGTGCACGCCGGTTTCGGTGCGCAAGAGGCCGTAGGCGTATTCGCCTTCGATCTTGATGGTGGCGCTCTTGATGCCGGCGATGTCGCCCGCGGATTCGTCCTCGACGTTGGCCTTGAAGCCCTTGCGCTCGGCGTACTTCAGGTACTGGCGCAGCAGCATGCCCGCCCAGTCGCAGGCCTCGGTGCCGCCAGCGCCGGCCTGGATGTCCAGGAAGGCGTTCATGGGGTCGGCCGGGCGGTTGAACATCCGCCGGAACTCGAGTTCTTCGACGGTGGCGGTCAGGCGCGTCGTATCGTCCTCGAGGGTGATGAGGCCGGCTTCGTCGCCTTCCTCCTTGCTCATGTCATAGAGCTCGAGGTTGTCGGCCAGTTCGCGGTCGAGCGATTGCAGCGTCAGGACGATGCCATCGAGCTGCTTTTTTTCCTTGCCCAGTTCCTGGGCGCGCTTGGGGTCGTTCCAGACCGCCGGGTCTTCCAGCGAGGCGTTGACGGTTCTCAGTCGTTCCGCTTTGGCATCGTAGTCAAAGATACCCCCGAAGGTCCGCGGTGCGGGCCTGGAGGTCTGCCAGCGTCGTGCCGATCAGGTTGATGCGTTCTGCGTCCATGGGGCGGGTGTCTCTTCGTCAAAACCGCGATTTTCGCATGTCGAGCCCCCCGTCCCTCCCTCGCCCGTAACGTCCCGAACGGCCTACCTGAACCCTGCCAGCCGCGCCTGCGCCCGCCGGTTGCCCGCGCTGGCCGCCTGCTCCAGCCAGTGCCGGGCCTGGGCGCGGTCGCTGGCAGGCACTGCCACCCCCTCCAGGTAGGCGACGCCCAGGAAGTAGCTCATTTCCCCCCGCCCGGCCTGGATCCCCTGCGCAGTGGCCTTGCCCGAACGCTTGACGATGGCCGGGATGTCGCCGCGGCCGCTGGCATAGGCGTGCATCTGCGCGATGGTGGACGCGAAGAATCGGTCGCGGGCCTGGCCGGCGGCGTCGCGGTCCGCCTGGGTGGCCACCCACTCGTCGGCCATCACCTGCAGGGCCTCGAAGGGGCCCATGCCTCCGCGCATGCGGGGCGAATACCAGGCGCGCAGCATGACCCGGTCCAGGGGCAGCAGAGTGTCCACCCGCACCGGGAAGTAGCTCAGGACCGTCTGGCCCGCCGGGTGCCCGCGCAGACCCATCACGTGCATGGCCTCATGGTGGGCGCAGCGCCAGGTGTCGCGAGCGCGCATGCGCACCACCGCCGCATCGATGCGCGATTCGTGGCGGAATTCCAGGGTCGTGGCGCAGGGTTGGTTGTCCTCCATCGCCGTGTCGGACGTGATCTCCACGTTCAGGTTGGCAGCCTGCCCCGGCTGGCCCGTCACATCCACCAGGGGCACGCCGGCCTCGCGGGTGACGGCCCGCAGGGCCTGCATCACCGTCTCGCGGTGCGCCTCGGCGTGCAGACCGGACAGGCGCATGCGGATCTCGCCCTCCCAGCGCACCACCCGGGTCGGCACGCCGCTTTGGTGCCACATCGACTCCCAGAGGGTGTCCAGGGCCGTTTCGCCCGCGTGGCCGCCGTGGTCGTCCGCCCGGGCCAGGCCCGGCAGGCCAGCGGCTGCCAGCAGCAGCGCGCAAAGAAGAAAGCGGTAGTTCCGTGGTCGGTCGTCGTGCAAAGCCATTTCCTCAGCAAACACTGAGGCACAGCTTAGGGGTAGGAGAACACCTACCTTCCGCAGGGGAGGCCGCCGACGCCAACCTTAGCGGGAATCTGCCAAGAAAGTCTCAATCTGTCGGGCCACGGCCTCGGGCTGGTCGTGATGGAGCATGTGACCGGCATCGTCGATGCGGACCTGGCGGGACTGAGGCACCTGCGCCAGCCGCTCATGGAACTGGGCCAGCGTGTACTGCTCTTTCCACCACAGGGCCAGGCTGTCGTCGCTGGCCTCCACCGAGAGCACTGGCGCGGTGATGCGCCGGTAGATTTCCAGGGTTTCTTCCAGCCGCCAGAGGGTGGCGCTGGTGATCTTGTGGGCCGGGTCGCCCAGGATGCGCCAACGGCCGTCGGCACCGGGCCGGGCCCAGTGGCGTGCCAGCCATTGCGCCTTGTCCGGGGCCAGGCGCGGATTGGTCTTCATGAGGCGTGCGGCCACGCCGTCGGCGCCGTCGTACGCCTTGAGGTCCTTCTCGCCCCGGTGGTAGGCCTTGACCTCGTCCATCCATCGGGCGTAGCGGCCCGGCGCCTGCGAAGGCCGCGTCTCGGGCAGGCCAAAGCCCTCGAGGTTCACCAGGCGGCGGATGCGCTCGGGGCGCGCACCGGCGTACATCATGGCCACGTTGCCGCCCATGCTGTGACCGACCAGGTCCACCGCCTGGCCTGGCGCGTAGTGATCGAGCAGGGCGTCCAGATCGGCCAGGTAGTCGGGGAACCAGTAGGTGTCGACGGCGGGCACCTCGGTCAGGCCGTAGCCGCGCCAGTCGGGCGCAATGATGAAGGCGTCGTCCTTGAGCGCGTCGATCACGAACTGCCAGGACGCGCCCACGTCCATCCAGCCATGCACCATCACCCGGGGCGTCTGCCCGGTCGCCGGCTCGCCCCACGTACGCACGTGGTAGGAGAGGTTGCGGATCGGGACAAACTCGCTGCGGGAAGGGCGTCGGGGTTGATACATTCGGGCGATCATAAGGAGAGCGACCATGCGCCACAGTCAAGCCAGGGACAACCATGCGGCCTTGCATGCGGGCTTTGGCTGGCAGGTGCCGGCGTCGTTCAACATCGCGCAGGCTTGCTGCGAGCGCTGGGCGCAGGCGCCCGATGCAGCCCACCGCGTGGCGGTGCGCGCCCATGGACTGCCTGCCGGCCAGGACACCCTGACCTATGCGCAGCTTCAGCAGCGTGCCAACCGCCTGTCCAATCTGCTGGCGGTCCTGGGCGTGCGTCGGGGCGATCGGGTGGCCCTGGTGCTGCCCCAGCGCCCGGAGACGGCGGTGGCCTACATGGCGATCTTCCAGATGGGGGCGGTGGCCATGCCCCTGTCCATCCTGTTCGGGCCCGAGGCCTTGCAGTACCGCCTGCAAGACAGCGAGGCCGCGGTCGCGATCTGCGACGAGGGCGCGGTCGCTTCGCTTCTGGCGGTGCGACCGCACTGCCCTGCGTTGCGCTCGCTGGTGGGTCTGGGGGCCGCCGCCCTGCGCGCGGACCTCGATTTCGAGGTGGGGTTGGCGGCGCAGGAGGCCCGGTTCAAGCCCGTGCGCACCCAGGCCGACGATCCCGCGCTCCTGATCTACACCAGCGGCACCACCGGCGCGCCCAAGGGCGCCCTGGTGCCGCACCGCGCCCTCATTGGCAACCTGCCCGGTTTCGTCTGCAGCCAGAACTGGTTCGGCTTCGACCCTGAGGGGGCACCCGACGCCAGCCGGGACGAAACGGGCCAGAGCGATGCAGTGTTCTGGTCGCCGGCCGACTGGGCCTGGACCGGCGGACTGATGGACGCCCTGCTGCCCACCCTGTACTTTGGACGGCCCATCGTGGCCTGCAACGCCCGCTTCAGCCCCGAGCTGGCCTTTGGCCTGATGCAGCAGCACCGGGTGACGCATACCTTCCTGTTCCCCACGGCCCTGAAAGCCATGATGAAGGCCTACCCGCAACCGCGTACCCAGTACCGCCTGCGCCTGGTGGCCATCATGAGCGCGGGTGAGGCGGTGGGCGACGCGGTGTACGCCTATTGCCGCGACGAACTGGGTGTCATCGTCAACGAGATGTTCGGTCAGACCGAAATCAACTACATCGTGGGCAACTGCGCGATGAACCACCGCGCCTCGCGCGTGGGCTGGCCCGCGCGACCCGGCAGCATGGGGCGACCCTATCCCGGGCATCGCGTGGCGGTGATCGATGACGAGGGGCGCGAATGCCCGACCGGCGTGCCTGGCGACGTCGCGCTGCACCGCTTCGACGTACACGGCGACCCGGACCCCATCTTCTTTCTCGGCTACTGGAAACGCGACGATGCGACCGCCGCCAAGTTCACCGGCGACTGGTGCCGCACCGGTGACCTCGCGGTGCGCGACGCCGACGGCTACCTCTGGTACCAGGGCCGCGCCGACGACGTGTTCAAGGCCGCCGGCTACCGCATCGGCCCCGGCGAGATCGAGAACTGCCTGGTCAAGCACCCGGCGGTGGCCAATGCCGCCGTGGTGCCCAAGCCGGATGCCGATCGCGGCGCTTTGGTCAAAGCCTATGTGGTGCTCGCGCCCCAGGCCGTGGCCGAGCGCGCAGGAGTGGCGGATACCCGAGGCTGGGACGAGGCGCTCATCGCGCAGTTACAGTCGCATGTTCGAGGTCAGCTGGCACCCTACGAGTACCCCAAAGAGATCGAGTTCATCGAGCAGCTGCCCATGACCACCACCGGCAAGGTGCAGCGCCGGGTGCTGCGCCTGCAAGAAGAAGAACGCGCCCGCGCGCGCACCAGTGCATGACGTCTTTCGACCCCGCTTCCCTCACCCCCGCAGCCGGCCGCCAGCTGCTGCGAGGCCTGTTCGATGCCGCCTTGAAGGCCGTGGACCCGCTGGAGAGCGTGCCGCGCCATCTGCCGCCGCGCCCGCGGGGGCGCACCGTGGTGGTGGGCGCTGGCAAGGCGGCCGCGCGCATGGCCCTCGCTCTGGAGCGTGCGTGGGACGCTCCTTTGTCCGGCCTGGTGGTCACGCGGTATGGCCATGGCGAGCCGTGCCGGCAGATCGAGGTGGTCGAGGCGGGACACCCGATGCCCGATGGCGCCGGTCTTGAAGCGGCGCAGCGCATACGCGCCCTGGTGCAGGGCCTGGGCACCGACGACCTCGTGATCGCACTCGTCTCGGGCGGCGGTTCGGCCCTGCTCACCGCGCCGGCCGAAGGCATCACCCTGGAAGACAAGCGCGCGGTCACCAGCGCCCTGCTGCGGTCTGGGGCGCCGATCGGCGAGATGAACTGCGTGCGCCGCCACCTGTCGTCCATCAAGGGCGGCAAGCTGGCCCAGGCCTGCGGCGCGGCGGCGGTGTGGACCCTGGTGCTGTCCGACGTGCCGGGCGATGACCCGCGCACCGTGGCCTCGGGCCCCACGCTGTCCGACGATTCCACGCCGGCTGATGCGCTTGCGGTACTGCGCCGTCACGGCATCACGCCGCCCGACGCGGTGCTGCGTCTGTTGCAGGCTGCACCGGCCCGCCAGGCGCAAGCTGTGGCTGGCCCGCGCGACTGCCGTGTGATCGCCACCGCGCAGGGCGCACTGGAGGCCGCGGCCGCTGCGGCCCAGGCGCAGGGCCTGCGCGCGTTGGTCCTGGGCAACGCGCTGGAAGGCGAGGCCCGTCATGTGGGCCTGGTGCATGCCGGCCTGGCGCGCCAGGTGGCCCTGCACGGCCAGCCTGCGCCTGCGCCGCTGGTGCTGATCTCCGGGGGCGAAACCACGGTCACCGTCACCGGGCAGGGCCGGGGCGGGCGCAACGCCGAATTCCTCTTGGGGGCGCAGATCGGCGTGGCCGATCTTTCCCGCGTGTGGGGCCTGGCGGCCGACACCGACGGCATCGACGGCTCCGAGACCAATGCCGGCGCGATCTTCGGCCCCGACAGCTGGGCCCGTGGCCAGGCCCTGGGCCTGTCGGCCCGCGAGATGCTCGCCCGCAACGACGCCTTCAGCTGGTTCGACGCGCTGGGTGACCTGGTGGTGACCGGCCCCACGCGCACCAACGTCAACGATTTCCGTGCCCTCTTGATTGCCTGAACCCCATGACCATGAACCTCGTACGCCTGGGTCGCAGCGACCTGCATGTCACCCCCATCTGCCTGGGCACCATGACCTTTGGTGAGCAGGTGCCCGAGCCCCTGGCCCACGACATCCTGGACCGCTCGCTCGAACGCGGCATCAATTTTCTGGACACCGCCGAGATGTACTCCGTCCCCGCGCGGGCCGAGACCTGCGGCGCCACCGAGACCATCATCGGCCACTGGTTGGCCAAGCGTCCCTCGGCGCGCGCCAAGCTGGTGCTGGCCACCAAGGTGGCGGGCCCCTCTCGCGGCATGCCCTGGGTGCGCTCGGGCAAGGGCATGACAGCGGCGGACATCATCGCCTCCTGCGAAGGTTCGCTGCGGCGCCTGCAGACCGACGTAATCGACCTCTATCAGATCCACTGGCCCGAGCGCCATGTGCCGGCCTTTGGCGCCCTGTACTACAACCCTGCCAACGAACGCTCGCAGACGCCGATCGAAGAACAGCTCAAGGCGCTGGACCGCCTGGTACGCGAGGGCAAGGTGCGCGCCATCGGCCTGTCCAACGAGACGCCGTATGGCGTGCACGAGTTCGTACGCCTGGCCGACCAGCAGGGCCTGCCGCGCGTGGCCAGCGTACAGAACGCGTACTGCCTGATCAACCGCAACGTGGAAAACGGCCTGGACGAGACCATGCACCGGCTGGACGTGTCGCTGCTGGCGTACTCCCCGCTGGGGTTCGGACTGCTTTCAGGAAAGTACGACGCCAGCGGCACCACAGGTTCAGGCGCCCCCACAGACGCACGCATTGCCCGCTACGAATCCGTGCGCGAACAACGCTGGGGCCGCGCCGAGGCACTGGCCGCCGCGCGCCGCTACAACCAGCTCGCGCGTGACCATGGCCTCACACCCACCCGCTTGGCACTGGCCTTTTGCTACACCAAGTGGCAGGTGGCCAGCACCATCATCGGGGTGACGTCGATGGCGCAGCTCGATGAAGACCTGCAGGCCTGGGGCACGACGCTGTCGCCCGAACTGCTGGCGGAGATCGACAAGATCCGCTGGGAAATGCGGGATCTGGCCGCCTGATGTCAAACGCCATCATCCCTCGCGCATGAAAGACCTGTATCCCCTCCTGGCCACCGTCGCCGCCTACCTGGTGGGCTCGCTTGCCTTTGCCGTCATTGTGAGCCGCCTCATGGGTCTGTCTGACCCCCGCACCTTCGGCAGCGGCAACCCCGGCGCCACCAACGTGCTGCGTTCGGGCAGCAAGGCCGCTGCCATCTTCACCCTGCTGCTCGATGCCGCCAAGGGCCTGGTGCCGGTGCTGCTGGTGAAGGCCTGGGGGCCTGCCTTCGGGCTGGCGGAGGGCACGATCGGGCTGGTGGCGCTGGCCGCTTTCCTCGGTCACCTGTATCCGGTGTTTTTCCGGTTCCAGGGGGGCAAGGGTGTGGCGACCTTCCTGGGGGCAGTGTTCGGGATCAACCTGCTCCTCGGGGTGGCAACCGGGGCGACGTGGCTGATCATCGCGTACTTCTTTCGGTATTCCTCGCTGGCGTCGCTGGTGTCCGCGGTGTTCGCGCCGGTCTACTTCCTCTTGGGCGACGGCATCGCCTGGTCGGCCGACCGGCCGGTGGTCGGTGCCCTGTGCGTGATGGCGCTGCTGCTGGTGTGGCGGCACCGCGAGAACATCAACCGGCTGGTCGCGGGCACCGAGTCGCGGCTGGGAGCGAAGAAGCCGGTCTAGGGTGGGACTCAGTCGCGGAAGTTGTTGAACGACAGCGGCAGGTCGGCCATGTCCTTGCGAATCAGGGCCATGGCCGATTGCAGATCATCGCGCTTGGCGCCGGTCACGCGCACCGCGTCGCCCTGGATGGCGGCCTGCACCTTCAGCTTGCTGTCCTTGATCACCCGCTGCAGCTTCTTGGCCGCTTCGGACTCGATGCCGCTGCGCACCTTGATCACCTGCTTGACCTTGTCGCCACCGGCCTTCTGGATGTCGCCGCGATCGAGGAAACGCACGTCGACGTTGCGCTTGGCCAGCTTGGCGGTGAGGATGTCTTCGACCTGTTGCAGCTGGAAGTCGGCGTCACCCCAGAGGGTGATTTCCTTGTCCTTGACCTCGATGGCAGCCGAGGTGCCCTTGAAGTCGAAGCGCGTGCCGATTTCCTTGGCGGCGTTGTCGACGGCGTTCTTGACCTCGACCATGTTGGGTTCGCAGACGGTGTCAAACGAAGGCATGCAGGGGCTCCTGGAGCTCGGTGTTCGAATGCGACAATTCTCCCATGATCGTCGAGCACAACGTCCCGCTGCAGGCGTACAACAGCTTCGGCATCGTGGCCAAGGCGCGCGAGCTGCTGCGGGTGCGCTCGCCCGAGGACCTGGCTGCCCTCCTGGCCGATCCGGCGAGGGTGACGGCGCCCAAGTTCGTTCTGGGTGGGGGCAGCAACATCGTGTTGACCGGCGATGTGAAGCCTATCGTTCTCAAGGTGGAGATCCTGGGGCGCCGCGTGGTCCAGGACGGACCGCGCGCCACCGTCGTTGAAGCCGGCGCGGGCGAGAACTGGCACGACTTCGTCACCTGGACGCTGGACCAGGGCCTGCCAGGGCTGGAGAACCTGGCCCTGATCCCGGGCAGCGTGGGCGCCTCGCCTGTGCAGAACGTGGGCGCCTACGGGGTGGAAGTGCAGGACCGATTCGAGTCGCTGGACGCGATGGACCTCACCAGCGGGCGCGTGTTCACCCTCGACGCCGCGCAATGCGCCTTCGGCTACCGCGACTCGGTGTTCAAGCACGCTGCGCCGGAGGGCGGTGAGGGGGGGGCTTCTGGCTTCGGGCTGGCGGGACGGGCCCTGATCTTGCGCGTTCGTTTTCGACTGCCCAAGCCTTGGAAGCCCGAGCTGTCCTACCTGGATCTGCAACGCAAGATGGCGGAGGCCGAGGTGACGCAGCCCACGCCCCGGCAGGTGTACGACTGGGTCTGCGCCATCCGCAGTGCGAAGCTGCCCGACCCGCGCGTGATCGGCAATGCCGGCAGCTTCTTCAAGAACCCCACGGTGACGCCGGAGCAGTGCCAGGACATCATCGCGCGCGAGCCGAACATCGTGCACTACCCCATGCCCGATGGCTCCGTGAAGCTCGCGGCCGGGTGGCTGATCGACGCCTGCGGCTGGAAAGGCAAGTCCGTGGGGCAGGCCGGGGTCTACGACAAGCAGGCGCTGGTGCTGGTCAATCGCGGAGGCGCGACCGGGGGTGAAGTGGTCACGCTGGCCCGCGCCATCCAGACCAGCGTGTATGAGCGCTTTGGCATCCGGCTGGAGCCAGAGCCCGTGGTGGTCTAGCCGCGGGTCACTTGCCGCCGGTCAGGCGCAGCAGGTGATGCTCGTCACCCGCCGACAGCAGGCCGGCGTCGGAATACACCCCGAGCTTTTCGCGCGTATCGGTGATGTCCAGGTTACGCATCGTGAGCTGTCCGATGCGGTCACGCGGTGAGAACATCGATTCGCCCTTTTCCATCGTGAGCCGCTCGGGCTTGTAGGTGAGGTTGGGCGAATCGGTATTGAGCAGGCTGTAGTCGTTGCCGCGACGCAGTTCGAGCGTGACCTCACCGGTGATGGCACGTGCCACCCAGCGCTGGGCGGTCTCTCGCAGCATCAGGGCCTGCGGGTCGAACCAGCGGCCCTGGTACAGCAGGCGACCCAGGCGGCGACCGTTGTCGCGGTATTGCTCGATCGTGTCTTCGTTGTGGATGCCGGTGACCAGGCGCTCATAGGCGATGAACAACAAGGCCAGGCCCGGGGCTTCGTAGATGCCGCGGCTCTTGGCTTCGATGATGCGGTTTTCGATCTGGTCGCTCATGCCCAGACCATGACGGCCGCCAATGCGATTGGCCTCGAGGATCAATTCGACCGGGTCGGCGTACTCGCGGCCGTTGAGGGCCACGGGCGTGCCTTCCTCGAAGCGCACGGTGACTTCCTCGGCCTTCACCGCCACGTCGTCCTTCCAGAAGGCGACGCCCATGATGGGGTTCACGATGCGGATGCCCGAGTTGAG
>JACCDJ010016063.1_pt1 | contig 36425 bp, 35 predicted proteins | sample 7444481 | NCBI WGS metagenome assembly JACCDJ01 (sample SAMN15323435, study PRJNA562643) | freshwater metagenome | isolation source: river surface water | place: USA:Blue River Watershed | collected 2017-08-15
ATTACGAGTGACGTCTACATTGCGCATACCGTCATAATATCACCGTCCCCTTGGATTTCCACCCCGTGGTAATCTTCTGAAGGTGCTGATTTTGAAAGAAATTAGCTTAATTTCATTGAAATAATTGTAAAAATTACTGAATAAATAAGGCAAGACAAGAAGATGAGCCGTTTTTGGAGCAAGACCGTCAAAGAGTTAACGCCCTATGTTCCGGGCGAACAACCCAAATTAAGCCAGCTCATCAAACTCAACACCAACGAGAGCCCCTATGGCCCCTCTCCAAAAGCATTGGCCGCCATTGCTGCCGCCAATACTGAAGCTTTGCGTCTTTACCCAGACCCGAATTCTGATGCCTTGAAACAAAGCATTGCCAAACTTCATGGTCTGACAGCTAATCAAGTGTTTGTAGGCAATGGTTCCGATGAAGTCTTAGCCCATGTATTTTTAGGCTTACTCAAACATGAACACCCCATTTTGTTTCCGGACATCACTTACAGCTTTTATCCGGTCTACTGCAAACTCTACGGCATCTCTTTTGACAATATTCCATTGAGTGATGACTTTTCAATTTCAGTGGCTGACTACCTGAAGAAAAATAATGGTCGCAATGGTGGCATCATTTTTCCAAACCCAAATGCTCCAACAGGCAGAGCATTGCCTTTAAAAGATATTGAAACCTTGCTTCAATCCAACCAAGACAGCGTTGTCGTGATAGATGAAGCTTATGTTGACTACGGTACTGATTCAGCGATTGCATTGGTTGATCAATACCCTAATCTATTGGTCACACGCACACTGTCTAAATCATATGCACTCGCGGGATTGCGAGTGGGCTATGCAGTCGGTCACTCAGATTTAATTGAAGCTCTTGAGCGCGTTAAAAATAGTTTCAACTCTTACCCCATTGATAAGTTGGCGATGGCTGGCGCGATTGCGGCGATTGAAGATCAAGATTACTTGAAGAAGATCAGTCAGGCTGTGATCAAAACCAGAGAGAATTTGATTCAATCACTGAATACCCTTGGCTTTGAAACCATTCCATCTTCGGCTAATTTCATTTTCACGAAACATCCCAAACACGATGCTGCAGTTGTTGCTGCAAAACTCAGAGAAAAGCACATCATCGTGCGTCATTTCAAATTACCGAGGATTGATCAATACCTTCGCATCACCATTGGTACTGACGAACAGTGTGATGAATTAGTTAAGGCGATCAAAGAGATTCTTTAAAACCTTGTGTGATCACACAAGGTTTTTGAATCATTGAAAAGACGGTAGAAAACGATCTAAAAACATCATCACACTGGCAGTGCCAATCACAATGGCACCAACCTTGTTGATCAAGCGATGCTCAAGATGAGTCATCTCAAAACGAAGCTCTTGTCTTAACTCTTTTAAATCACTTCTGGTTGCAAAATCACACTGTTGACCAGATTCTTTAATCGCCCCAAGAATTGCTTCTGAATGATCTATTGAGAAGCCTGATTTTCTTAAATTAAGAAATATTGTGTGAGTATCCATTTAGCTGATACCCCTTGTAAAAAGTCCAAGTGCCAATAATCCAATTGACACGTAAGCAACCATGAAACCTCCTAGGCGAAGAATCAGTTTTTCGACTATTCGACTTTCCATCCAACTCATATATTCTCTTGAGCAAATATCTTTTGAGTCAATTAACTTACTTTCTTCCTTCATCAGATCAATTCTCTGGTTGAGCTGATCTTTGACTTCAGATAACTCCTTCTTGGTAGCTAAGTCATGTGCAGCATTTATATTTATGCTCATATTGTCTCCGCTTAAAAAAGAATTTTATAGTTTTTATAAGTAAAAAATCAAATCAACAAATGTAATGGCACACAGTTTGCGTGCCATTACCCTGCTTTACTGCTTTACTACCTTACTTTTTTGATTTGTTTTTTTATTAGCTTTGAATTATTTCTTGAGTCTTAACTCGGCTGCTCTTGCGTGAGCTTGAAGCCCCTCGCCGTGGGCTAGGGTACTCGCAATTTTTCCGAGTTTTTGCGCGCCTGCATCACTGACCTCGATCATGCTGGAGCGCTTGATAAAATCATAAACACCCAAAGGAGATGAGAAGCGTGACGTTCTCATCGTTGGTAAAACGTGATTCGGACCAGCGCAATAATCACCCAATGACTCGCTGGTGTATGGGCCCATAAAAATGGCGCCCGCATGACGAATCAACTCGGCCCATTGGCGAGGATTGTTGGCGCAAATTTCTAAATGCTCGGCCGCAATTGAATTGGCAATCTCGCAAGCCTCTTCCATGTTCTTTACCAAAATCATGGCGCCACGATCTTGTAACGATTTTCTAATGACCGCTTGACGTGGCATTTCAGGCAAGAACTTCAGAATGCTGGCTTGCACCTGATCAATGAATGATTGACTTGGGCACAACAAAATAGATTGGGCCAACTCATCATGCTCAGCTTGTGAGAATAAATCCATCGCCACCCAATCTGGGTTGGTATTGCCATCACATAAGACCAAAATTTCTGATGGGCCTGCAATCATGTCAATGCCGACTGTGCCAAAGACGCGACGCTTAGCAGCAGCCACATAAGCATTGCCAGGGCCCACAATCTTATCGACCGCTGGAATGGTTTCTGTGCCATAAGCCAAAGCACCCACGGCTTGCGCGCCGCCAATCGTAAAAGCTCGATCAACACCTGCCACTGCGGCCGCAGCCAGCACCAAAGGATTGCGCACGCCGTCGGGTGTGGGCACGACCATGATGACCTCACTCACACCAGCAACCTTTGCTGGAATGGCGTTCATCAATACAGAGGATGGGTAAGCTGCTTTACCACCAGGCACATATAAACCAGCACGATCCAATGGAGTGACCTTTTGACCCAAACGTGTGCCATCTTCGTCTGCGTAATCCCAGCTGTGACAACCCGATTCTTTTTTCTGACGCTCGTGATAACTTTTTACTCGAGCTGCAGCCGCTTCTAAAGCCAACTTTTGTTCTTTGGGCAAAGATTGAAGAGCTGCTTGTAAATCTGCTTTTGAAATTTCTAGAGCTTTGATTGAAGATGCTTGCTCTTTGGACAAACGATCAAACTTTTGCGTGTACTCCAAAACTGCAGCATCACCTCTGGCTCTCACATCGGCCAAAATCTTTGCAGCCGCCGCATCAATCGCTGCATCATCGGCAGCATCAAATGCCAACAGCTGCTTTAAGTCTTTGGCAAAATTTGCATCTTGACTATTGAGCTGACGAACAATGTTTTCAGAAATTGACATGATCACTTGAGCTTTTCAATCAAACTTTTGAAAACGCATCCAACAATGGTTGCAAGTCAGCACGGCGACGCTTAAAAGCTGCCTGGTTCACAACTAAGCGAGAGCTGATCTGGCTAATGACTTCCACTTCTTTGAGTTGATTGGCCTTCAAAGTATTACCCGTTGAAACCAAATCAACAATGGCATCAGCCAAACCCACCAGGGGACCTAACTCCATAGAACCATATAATTTAATGAGGTCAACGTGTACACCTTTGTTGGCAAAGTGCTCACGCGCTTGCTGAACATATTTAGTGACCACTCGCAAACGAGCTCCTTGACGAACTGCACTGGCATAGTCAAAACCTTCTTTGACCGCTACAGACATGCGACATTTGGCAATACCTAAGTCAATCGGGGCATATAAACCATCCATACCATGCTCAGCCAAAACATCATAACCAGCAACGCCAATATCAGCGGCACCATATTGAACGTAAGTGGGCACATCCGAGGCGCGCACAATGATGACGCGCAGATTGGGGCTTGAAGTCGGCAAAATTAATTTACGAGATGATTCAGGATCTTCAGACACAGTGATGCCCGCCTTAGCCAACATGGGCAAGGTTTCATCAAAAATACGGCCTTTGGATAAGGCTAAGGTGATCATGTTTGACATGGCTCTATTATTTCACGCGAACGATGTTTGCGCCTACTTGGGCTAATTTACGCTCCATACGGTCGTATCCACGATCCAAATGGTAGATTCTGTCCACAATGGTTTCACCCTGCGCCGCTAAGCCTGCAATCACTAAGCTGGCTGATGCCCTTAAATCGGTGGCCATGACGATGGCGCCCGATAAACCATCGACACCTTCAGTAATGGCCGTGTTTCCCTCAATCACAATCTGAGCTCCCAAGCGATTGAGCTCTTGCACATGCATAAAACGATTTTCAAAAATAGTTTCTGTCACGCGCGAGGTTCCACTGGCTACCGCATTCATGGCCATAAACTGGGCTTGCATATCAGTTGGGAAAGCTGGGTACTCAGAAGTTCTAAAGCTGACTGCTTTAGGTCTTTGGTTCATCTTGACATGAATCCAATCACTGCCTAATTCAATCTGTAGACCTGCTTCACGCAATTTATCGATGACGGCATCCAAAGTATCAGGACGCGCATTTTTAATCATTAAATCTGCGCCAATTTCACCCATTGCACCTGCCGCACACATGAAGGTGCCTGTTTCAATCCGGTCAGCAATGATGCTGTGCTCAGCCCCATGCAGTGATTTCACCCCCTGAATGACCAATCGGTCCGTGCCAACTCCACTGATCTTTGCGCCCATTTTGATGAGCAACTCGGCTAAATCGGTTACCTCTGGCTCTCTTGCAGCGTTTTCTAGAACCGTTTCGCCCTCTGCCAAGACTGCAGCCATCATGAGATTTTCTGTACCAGTGACCGTGATCATGTCCGTCAAAATTTTTGCGCCCACCAAAGCGTTGGGATTTTTTCCAAATTTGGCTTCAATGTAACCATGCTGAATCTGAATATTTGCACCCATGGCTTTTAAGCCTTTGATGTGCTGATCCACTGGGCGTGCCCCAATGGCACATCCACCCGGCAAAGAAACTTTGGCGTATCCAAAACGAGCCAACAAAGGTCCCAAAACTAAAATAGACGCTCGCATGGTCTTCACCAAATCATAAGAAGCCTCTGGCGTATGAATGTCTGAACCATCCAAAATCACTACCGAGCGATCTTCCGGATTGGGAAAGTTCACTTTCAGACCCATTTGTGCCAAGATTTTTAAGATGGTTCGAACATCTTGTAAATCTGGCAAATTGCGCAAAGTAATGGGTTCGGCACTCAAAAGCCCGGCACACAAAATAGGAAGGGCTGCGTTCTTAGCACCCGTGATTGTGATTTCTCCCTTGAGAGGAACACCACCTTGTATTGATAACTTATCCACTAAATCCTATTTCCTTTTTATGCTTGCTGAGCTGAAAACTCAGCAGGCGTCCATGTCTTAAATGACAAAGCATGAATCTCAGCTTTCATGCGTTCCCCTAATGCAGCGTAGACTTTTTGATGACGCTGCACGAGTCTTAAACCTTCGAATTCATCACTGACAATCGTGGCAAAAAAATGTTGCCCATCGCCTTCAACTTCTAAATGCGTGCAAACAATGCCTTGGGCAATATACGCTTTGACTTGTTCTGGTGTTGGTAACATGGGTTGTATCTTTAGAAGATGCGGTACTTTGTTTGAATTAATGCCGTAGTTTATAGCCTGTGGCCAACAATCTTAATGCCAATAAGGCCACCACCAAAAAGAATGCCCCTACCACCGACAAACTAAACCACGGCGAAACATCTGAAGCCCCAAAGAATCCGTAACGAAATCCATCAATCATGTAAAAGAATGGGTTGAAATGAGAAATCGTCTGCCAAATACTCGGCAGACTATGAATCGAATAAAACACACCTGACAGCATGGTGGCAGGCATGATGAAGAAATTCTGAAATGCCGCCAACTGGTCAAATTTTTCGGCCCAAATACCAGCAATTAATCCAAGAGCACCTAAAAGACCTGCGCTGAGTAAACCAAACACGAGCACCCAAAGACAGTTGTTAAAAGCAATGTCCGTAAACCAACACGTTGCTAAAAATACCCCCAGGCCAACCACAATACCTCGAACCATCGCGGCTAAGACGTAAGCAGAAAAAAATTCTAAATGCGATAAAGGGGCCAATAAAACAAAAATCAAATTACCCGTGATTTTTGATTGAATTAAAGATGACGATGTGTTCGCGAATGAGTTTTGCAACAAGCTCATCATCACCAATCCTGGTATTAAAAATGCCGTATAAGAAATCGAATCGTAGACTTTGACGTGATCTTCTAACACATGGCCAAAGATCATCAAATACAAAATGGCTGTCAATACAGGTGCAGCCACTGTTTGAAAGCTGACTCGCCAAAAGCGTTTCACTTCTTTATAAAAAAGGGCCGTAAAACCACTGGTAGTCTCAAAGCTAGGCATAGTAACTTTGTGGGTATTCATCAGATCTTTCAAGACGATGACTCCTCTTGCATGATCTGCATGAAAACGTCCTCTAAGTCACCCTCTTTACTATCTGAATTTTTTACTCTTGCCAATAAATTGGCCGTGCTATCTAAAGCCACAATCTGACCTTTTTTGAGCATGGCAATTCTGTGACACAACTGCTCAGCCTCTTCCAAGTAATGAGTAGTCAAAACAATCGTATGACCTTCTTGGTTTAAGCGACTAATGAATTTCCATAAAGATTGGCGCAGTTCTACATCCACGCCAGCAGTCGGCTCATCCAACACAATCACTGGTGGGCGATGCACCAAAGCCTGGGCTACCAAGACACGGCGCTTCATACCACCTGATAAAGATCGCATATTTTTTTGAGCTTTATCGGTTAAACCCAAGTGATGCATGACCTCGTCAATCCAATCCCCATTATTTTTTATTCCAAAATAACCCGATTGAAATTCCAAGGTTTCTCGCACATTGAAAAAGGGGTCAAACACAAGCTCTTGAGGCACGATGCCCAATAATCGTCTGGCTTGACGAAAGTCTGCTTGAACATCATGCCCCATCACTGTGGCAGAACCTGTTGTGGGTCGACATAAACCCGCCAAAATAGAAATCAAGGTAGTCTTGCCAGCTCCATTGGGGCCAAGCAAACCAAAAAACTCGCCCTCTTCAATCACCAAATTGATGTCATCAAGAGCTAATAAAGAACCGTAGTTTTTACTGAGATGCTTAAATTCAATGGCACTCATACCAGCACAATGTCGGCTAAACCATAGACCTTGGCCAAGCTGGCTAACTTTTCAGGAATGGCATTTAATTGAATGTTGATGGACTGAGCCTGTGCTTGACGTTGCAAGGAAAGAATCATGCTCAGCGCACTGGAATCAAATTGCTTGAGATGCTGACAATCAATTGCCATCATTTGACCAGAACTGAGCCTCTTCATTGCCACAAGTCCTTCATGGAGCACTTGCTCAACATTACCGTGGTTGATTTCAGCAGGCAACTGAAAGTCTTGAGTCATCATCATGAAGTTATGACTTGGCGTTTGCTAAGGAGTTGTTTCTTTGTTGCAAAAACTGAATCAAACCCTCAACGCCGCCCTTGCTAATTTGATCGTTAAATTGGTTACGGTAGGACTCCACCAGCCAGGCGCCCAAAATATTGATGTCATAGACTTTCCAGCCGGCGACAGTTTTTTCTAAGCGGTAATCCAACTGAATGGGCTCACCCTTACCGACCACCAAAGTTCTCACGACCACATCTGTGTCATCAGCAGAGCCACGAAATGGCTTGTACTGAACTTTTTGATCTTTGACTTGCGCCAAAGCGCCACCATAGATACGAATTAATAATGTTTTGAATTCTTGCGTGATCAAGGCTTGCTGTTGGGGTGTGGCCTTTGACCAATTTCTGCCCATCGACAAACGAGTAGTTTTTTGAAAATCACTGTAAGGTAAGATTTTTTGATCCACCAAAGCGTTGATTTTTCTTAAATCACCACTCTGTATGGCTTTGTCTGATTTGATGGTGTTCATCACATCTTCGACCACATACTTCACCAAGCCATCGGGAGTATTACCCACCGCACCCGGGGCCTGAGCATGGCCGATGCTTACTTGCGCAAAATAAGCAAGGAAGATTGAAAAGGCGATTAAAAACTTCTTAAAAGTAGAACGCATGATGATAGGGTCGCTTTGTCAGTGAAATAAATCAATATATCTAAATTGTATAGATAAAGAGAGCTGATTTCAGAGACTTAATCTTCCTCTTTCAAAGGAGGGGGATTGCCGTCATAAATTTGACTGCGGCGACGTTGTAAATAACCATCTCTGACAAAGCTATATTTATCAAAAGCCGCGTCTTCTAATAACTGGCCAGCGTCTAATAAGTCAGCACGACGGTTAATGACTCTAAGTGCATTGACCGCAATTTTTTCATCGCTATTGAGCTTATTGGTGTTGATCATGAAATCAGTTTCAATATCGACCACCAAACCCACCGTGTCTCGAATGTTGCTCGCACCGAAGAATGGCAAAACCACATAAGGTCCATCTGAGATACCCCAAACACCCAAAGTTTGACCAAAATCTTCTCGATTTTTATCTAAGCCCATGTCGGTGGCGACATCAAATAAACCTAAAACACCGATGGTGGAGTTAATCAAGAAACGGCCAATGTCACTCGCTGCATCTGTAGGCTTACCTTGTAACAAATTATTAGCCGCAATCAACACATCGTTGATGTTGCTAAAAAAGTTGGTCACGCCTGTTCTCACAAACTCAGGCAAGACAAATTTATAAGCTTCCGCCAAAGGCTTGATGACATAGTCATCGGCTTTTTCATTGAAAGTAAAGACCGCACGATTCATGGGCTCAAATGGATCAATCTTGGCAACCCGCTCATTTTGAGCCGTCGTGGCACAACCCGTCATCAAAATAATGCTGAGCATCATGATTTTTTTCAGGACGGTTTGCTTTAAGAAATTCAACATATGTGGGGTTTCTTATCTTTCTTATTTTGTTTGAATTCTAATTGGTATCTTATATCTATTTTTATTGAATTTGTTTTTTCTTCAATGCTACTTTTTCTCAGATGGGGCACCATCAGAAGCCTTGTTGTACAAGAATTGGCCAATCAGATTTTCTAAAACAATCGCAGACTGAGTTTGCGTGAGTTTGCTACCCCCCGCAATCATGGCTTCATCACCACCCGCTTCAAGACCAATGTACTGCTCACCCAATAAACCTGAAGTCAAAATTTTGGCCGAACTGTCTTTCGGAAACTTATAACGAGTCTCTAGGTTCATGATGACGGTGGCTTGATAACTTTGATCATCAAATCGAATCTCAGCCACACGACCCACCACCACTCCGGCACTCTTGACTGGCGCGCGCGGCTTGAGTCCACCAATATTGTCAAATTTGGCACTCACTTGATAAGTTGGCTCAAATGTAAAGGCACTCATATTGCCTGCCTTCAATGCCAAAAATAGCAACGCCAAAAGGCCCAAGGCAACAAATAAACCAACCCAGATATCTAATGATTGTTTTTTCATATTATTTACAAGTTTTATAAGACTTTATCAGCTTGAGAACATCACTGCAGTTAAAAGGAAATCGAGCGCCAATACTGCTAATGAAGCAATCACCACAGTTCGAGTCGTTGCCCTAGCAACACCCTCAGGAGTTGGCTTGGCTTCATGACCTTGATACAAGGCAATGAAAGTCACAGCAACCCCAAACACCATACTTTTAATGACGCCATTGCCAATGTCTTTCATGACATCCACACCTGCTTGCATCTGGGCCCAAAAAGCCCCGTCATCAACACCAATCAAGGGCACTCCCACTAAATAGCCACCCATGATGCCCACTGCGCTAAAAATGGCTGCCAAAATAGGCATCGCAATGATGCCCGCCCAAAGACGGGGCGCTACCACGCGTGTCAATGGATCAACCGCCATCATTTCCATAGCACTTAATTGCTCACCCGCTTTCATCAAACCAATTTCTGCGGTCAAGGATGTGCCAGCGCGGCCAGCAAATAACAAAGCGGTCACCACTGGGCCCAACTCACGCACAAGTGATAAAGCCACTAACAAACCCAACGCTTGCTCTGAGCCATAACGATTGAGCGTGTAATAACCCTGCAAACCCAATACAAAACCTACGAATAAACCTGAGACAGCAATGATGACAAAAGAGTAATTACCCACAAAATGAACTTGATCTGTGACCAAACGCGGACGCTTGAGTAAAAATGTAGACCGCTTCATGATCGTTAAGAACATGCGTGTGGCAAAACCAAGCCCCGCAAGATTTTCACGAACAAATCCACCTAAATTGGCCAATGTATTTAAAACGATGTTCATACAGAGGCTCCAAAATCTTCCGCCAGAGATTGACCTGGGTAATGGAAAGGCACTGGACCATCCGGGTCGGCTGAAACAAATTGCTGTACAAATGGATCTGTTGATCGCCTTAAATCATCCGGCGTACCTTCGGCAGCAATTCTGCCGTTGGCAATGAAATAAACATAATCAGCAATCTCAAAGGTTTCTGGAATGTCGTGTGTCACCAAAATGCTGGTGGCACCCAAGGCTTGATTCATATTTTTAATGAGACGAGCTGTGATTCCTAAAGAGATGGGGTCAAGTCCAGCAAATGGCTCGTCGTACATGATGAGCGGAGGATCCAAAGCAATTGCTCTGGCCAAAGCGACACGCCTTGCCATACCGCCTGATATTTGAGATGGCATTAAATCTCTGGCGCCACGCAAACCCACCGCATTCAGCTTCATCAACACCAAATCACGCAAAGTTTGTTCACTCAGCTTGGTGTGTTCTCTTAACGGAAAGGCGACGTTTTCAAAAACACTCATGTCGGTGAATAAGGCACCGAACTGAAACAGCATGCCCATGCGACGTCTTGCGGCCATCAATGCTTGGGTATCCATCAAACCCACATTTTGGCCTTCAAATAAGACTTCACCTTTTTGCGCAGTCACTTGACCACCAATGAGACGAAGAACCGTGGTTTTACCGCAACCTGAACCTCCCATGACAGCAATCACCTTGCCGCGTGGGAATTCCATATTGAGACCCGCAAGAATGGTTCTCTCGCCAGGCGCATAAGCAAAGTCAACGCCTTTTAACGAAACGATTGATTCAGTTGGATTCGTCATTTACAGACTGCCACCATGGTTTTTTTTGAAATCATGATGGCAGTGTATCAATAGCTCACTGGTCTTGTGAAATTAACGGGGTAAGACACTGCTACCCATCAAAAACTCATCCACAGCACGAGCACACTGGCGACCTTCACGGATGGCCCAAACCACCAAAGACTGACCACGACGCATGTCACCGGCAGCAAAGATTTTTGGCACATTGGTGTAATACGCTTTATCACCCTCAGTGCTGGCCTTGGCATTACCACGAGCATCTTTTTCAACACCAAATGCATCCAATACTTGCTGCACTGGTGAGACAAATCCCATGGCCAAAAATACTAAATCCGCTTTCATTTCAAATTCACTGCCAGGAATTTCTTGCATCTTGCCGTCTTTCCACTCAAGACGCACGCCAATGAGCTTTTCAACTTTGCCGTTTTTACCCTCAAAACGTTTGGTAGCCACTGACCAGTCACGCTCACACCCTTCATCATGAGAAGAGGATGTGCGCAATTTAGTCGGCCAGTATGGCCAGACCAATGGCTTGTTCTCTTGCTCGGGTGGTTGTGGCAATAATTCAAATTGAGAAATTGAAGCTGCTCCATGACGATTGGATGTGCCCACACAGTCAGATCCTGTGTCGCCACCGCCAATCACAATCACATGCTTGCCATCAGCACGGATTTCATTTTTATTATCTCCAGCGACTTCTTTGTTTTGTGGAATCAAAAACTCCAAAGCAAAGTGAATGCCAGACAACTCGCGACCAGGAACCGGCAAATCACGGGGCTGCTCAGCACCACCAGTAATCACCACTGCATCAAAGTCTTTTTGCAACTGCTCAGGAGACACTACTTTCTTGGAGTAATTTTTAACTTCTTTACCAGGTGTGTCTTTACCGACAAAGGTACCTGTTTCAAATTTCACGCCTTCGGCTTTCATTTGCTCGACACGACGATCAATCAAAGTTTTTTCCATCTTGAAGTCAGGAATGCCGTAGCGCAATAAACCACCGACGCGATCATTCTTCTCATACAAAGTCACATCATGACCTGCACGTGCCAATTGCTGAGCAGCAGCCATGCCTGCAGGGCCTGAACCCACAATCGCTACTTTCTTGCCAGTTTTTTGTTTCGCCGGCTGTGGCTTGACCCAATCATTGGCCCATGCTTTATCAATGATGGCATGTTCAATTGACTTGATCCCCACAGGCTCCTCATGAATACCCAAGGTACAGGCAGCCTCGCAAGGTGCGGGACAAATACGCCCCGTGAATTCTGGGAAGTTATTCGTTGAATGCAATACATCGATTGCCTGTTTCCAATCTTGCTGATACACCAAATCATTGAAGTCAGGAATGATGTTATTCACAGGACAACCGTTGTTACAAAATGGAATACCACAATCCATACAACGTGCGCCTTGTACTTTGGCCTCATCATCATTCAATGTCATCACAAATTCTTTGTAATGCTTGACGCGTTTCTTGGGCTCCTCATAGTGCTCGCTGAGGCGCTCGTATTCCATGAATCCAGTCACTTTACCCATCGTTATTCCTCTATTCTTTTATCTCTTGACCACTTACTTAAACAGAAGCTGCTTGTTTAGTACCTTGAGATTTCTCCCAAAGCTCACCCAAAGCGCGCTTATATTCAGTTGGGAATACCTTGACAAAACGTGCACGTGACTTTTCCCAGTCAGCCAAAATTGCTTTAGCACGCTCTGATCCTGTGTGTTTGAAATGACGCTCAATCAAGTTTTTCAAGATGACTTCGTCTGTTAAACGCTCACCACCTTCTTTGACATTGACTGGGGCATGCCATTCTGATTTTGGCAATTTAGCTTCTTGTTCAGCAGCAGCAAGAACAGGCTCCAATGTGGCCATGCTGGTATTGCAACGTTTTGCGAATAAACCATCTTCGTCATAAACATAAGCAACACCACCACTCATACCCGCAGCAAAGTTACGTCCTGTTAAACCAAGGGCCACCACTGTGCCACCAGTCATGTACTCACAACCATGATCACCAGTGCCTTCAACCACGGCAATCGCGCCTGAGTTACGGACCGCAAAGCGCTCGCCAGCCACACCGTTAAAGAACGCCTCACCCGCAATCGCACCGTAAAGAACGGTATTACCCACAATGATGTTCTGTGATGTGTCGCCACGGAACTCATGAGGGGCACGAACAATCACACGACCACCGGATAAACCTTTACCGACATAGTCATTGCCATCACCCACCAAGTCCATCGTGACACCATGGGCTAAGAAGGCGGCAAAGCTCTGACCTGCAGTGCCATTCAATTGAATATGAATCGTGTCATCTGGCAAACCTTCGTGACCATAACGCTTGGCCACTTCACCAGACAACATGGCACCAGCTGTGCGATTCACGTTCTTAATAGGTTGGATGAAAGACACACGCTCACCTTTTTCCAAAGCAGCTTTCGATTTTTCAATCAATGTGTGATCAAGCGCAGTGGATAAACCATGATCCTGCGTTTCGACTTGGAAACGTGGCACGCTTGCATCAACATCTGGAGCTTGGAAGATTTTCGTGAAATCTAAACCACGTGCTTTCCAGTGCTCAATGCTCTTCTTCGTATCTAGGTATTCAGTATGACCAATCAAATCGTCAAATTTACGAATGCCCAATTGCGCCATGATTTCACGAGCTTCTTCTGCAATAAAGAAGAAGAAGTTCACAACGTGTTCTGGCTTGCCTGAGAACTTCTTACGCAATTCAGGGTCTTGAGTCGCTACACCGACTGGACAAGTATTGAGGTGACACTTACGCATCATGATGCAACCCTCAACCACCAATGGAGCGGTGGCAAAACCAAATTCGTCGGCACCTAAAAGAGCGCCAATCACCACATCACGACCAGTCTTCATTTGTCCATCGGCCTGAACACGAATACGACTGCGTAAACCGTTCAACACCAAGGTTTGCTGTGTTTCAGCCAAACCCAATTCCCATGGACTACCCGCGTGCTTGATTGACGACAATGGCGACGCACCTGTACCACCATCATGACCAGCAATCACCACGTGATCAGCCTTGGCCTTGGCCACACCGGCAGCAACAGTACCAACACCAACCTCAGAAACCAATTTCACAGAAATGTCTGCTTGGCTGTTCACGTTCTTCAAATCGTGAATCAACTGAGCCAAATCTTCAATCGAATAAATGTCATGATGCGGAGGTGGAGAAATCAAACCAACGCCTGGTACTGAGTAACGCAATTTACCGATGTAATCAGATACTTTGGTACCTGGCAACTGACCCCCTTCACCTGGTTTTGCACCTTGGGCCATCTTGATCTGAATCTGATCAGCAGAAGTTAAATATTCAGCAGTAACACCAAAACGTCCAGAAGCAACCTGCTTGATCTTTGAACGCAAAGAATCGCCTTCACTCAAAGGAATATTGGCTTCAATCACATCGTCACCCAAAACGCTGGCGAGAGTCTCACCTTTTTTGAGTGGAATGCCCTTCAGTTCATTGCGATAACGTTTGTTATCTTCACCACCTTCACCTGTATTGGACTTACCACCAATGCGGTTCATGGCAATGGCAAGTGTGGCGTGAGCTTCTGTTGAAATAGATCCCAATGACATCGCGCCAGTTGCAAAACGTTTGACGATTTCTTTGGCTGGCTCTACCTCATCCAATGGAATGGCTTTACTTGGATCAATCTTGAACTCAAACAAACCGCGCAAAGTCATGTGACGCTTGGTTTGGTCATTGATGATGTTGGCGTATTCCTTATAAGTTTGGTATCCGCCTTTTTCAGGTCCTTGACGAGTGGAGTGTTGCAACTTCGCAATCGAGTCTGGGGTCCACATGTGATCTTCACCACGAATACGGAACGCGTACTCACCGCCTGCATCCAACATGTTAGTCAAGGTTGGATCATTACCGAAGGCCAAGCTGTGCATTTTGAGGGCTTCCTCAGCCACTTCAAAAATACCAATACCACCTACATTGGATGCTGTGCCCTTAAAGTATTTATCAATCAACTCTTTGTTCAAACCAATGGCTTCAAAAATCTGGGCCCCTGTATAAGACATGTAAGTTGAGATACCCATCTTAGACATGACTTTTTGCAAACCCTTGCCCACAGCCTTGGTAAAGTTTTTAACAACTTTTTCAGCAGACAAGTCACCCTTCAAACCTTTGGCCATATCAACCAATGTTTCCATCGCAAGGTATGGATGAACTGCTTCGGCACCATAACCTGCTAATAAAGCAAAGTGATGAGTTTCACGAGCACTGCCTGTTTCAACAACGAGACCCGTGCTGGTACGCAAACCTTTTTCTACCAAGTGCTGATGAATCGCTGATGTCGCCAATAGTGCTGGAATAGCCACATGGTCAGCAGCCACTTGACGGTCACTGATGATCAAAATGTTGTAACCAGAATTTACTGCATCGACAGCTTCAGCACACAAAGAAGCCAAGCGGGCTTCAACACCATCTTTACCCCAAGCCGATGGGTAGCAAATATCCAACTCGTATGAGCGGAACTTACCGCCGGTGTAATGCTCAATGTGACGAATCTTTGTAATGTCTGCAAAATCCAAAATGGGTTGAGACACTTCTAAACGCATCGGTGGGTTGATGTTGTTGGTATCCAACAAGTTGGGTTTAGGTCCCACAAATGACACCAAAGACATCACCATGTTTTCACGGATTGGGTCAATCGGTGGGTTAGTTACTTGTGCGAACAACTGCTTAAAGTAGTTGTAAAGAGTTTTGTTCTTGTTTGATAAAACAGCCAAGGGGCTGTCATTACCCATGGAACCAATCGCCTCTTCACCAGCAGAAGCCATCGGTGCCATCAAGAATTTCAAATCTTCTTGTGTATATCCAAAGGCTTGTTGACGATCCAACAAACTGGCTGCTGGGCGAATGTTCTGGGCTTCTTCCTTGACATCATTTGGATTGGCTTCAATTTCATCCAATTTGATTCGAACAGCATCAATCCAGCTCTTGTAGGGCTTGGCTTTTGCAAGCGCATCTTTTAATTCAACGTCATCAATGATGCGACCTTGTTCCATATCAATCAAGAACATCTTGCCTGGTTGCAAACGCCATTTCTTAACGATCTTGTTTTCAGGGAAAGTTAAAACGCCTGCTTCTGATGCCATGATCACAAGATCGTCATCCGTGACGTAATAACGTGCAGGACGCAAACCATTGCGATCGAGGGTTGCGCCAATTTGACGACCATCCGTGAATGCAATCGCTGCAGGACCATCCCATGGCTCCATCATCGCTGCGTGGTATTCATAGAAGGCACGACGATTGTCATCCATGAGCGTGTGCTGTTCCCACGCTTCTGGAATCATCATCATCATGGCATGCGCCATTGGGTAACCAGCCATCACCAACAACTCTAGACAGTTATCAAAACTGGCTGTGTCAGACTGACCTGGATAAATCAATGGCCACAATTTTTGTAAGTCATCACCCAACACTGGAGAGCTGATGGCGCCTGTTCTGGCATTGATCCAGTTGACGTTGCCTTTTACTGTATTGATCTCACCATTGTGAGCAATCATGCGATATGGGTGAGCCAACTCCCATGCTGGGAATGTGTTTGTTGAGAAGCGTTGGTGAACAAGAGCCAAAGCTGACACCACTCGTGGATCCTTTAAATCTTCGTAATACGCACCCACTTGGTTTGCCAACAACAAACCTTTATAGACAACTGTTCTGGCTGACATGGATGTTACGAAATACTCTTTACCGTGCTGCAATTTCAAAGCTTGTATCGCATGGCTGCCAGTTTTGCGAATCACATACAGTTTTCTTTCAAGCGCATCGGTCGTCATGATGTCGCGCCCACGACCAATGAAAATTTGACGTATCACTGGTTCTGTTTTACGAACCGTTGGAGACATCGGCATGTTTTTGTCGACTGGTACATCACGCCATCCCAAAACAACTTGACCTTCAATCCGGACAGTTCTCTCCAATTCTTGCTCACATGCCAATCGTGAAGCACTCTCTTTTGGCATGAACACCATACCCACACCATATTCACCAAATGGAGGAAGTGTCACACCTTGCTTAGCCATCTCTTCGCGATAGAACTGGTCAGGTATTTGGATCAAGATACCTGCACCGTCACCCATCAAGGGATCTGCACCAACAGCGCCACGATGATCAATGTTTTCAAGAATCTTTAAACCTTGAGTCACGATATCGTGTGATTTTTTACCTTTGATATGCGCCACAAAGCCAACGCCACAGGCGTCATGTTCATTGACGGGGTCATAAAGACCTTGCGCTTCTGGGCGCAGTGATGATGTAGTCACGGTATGTCCTTGATAAGTTGTTGATGGCCTCAATTGGTGAGGCTTACCCACGTAAATATTGGGGTTTTGATGAACTATAGGGGATTACCCCTGTCTACGCAATAAAAATAATTGGTGTCTGTCACCAATTATTTTTATGACCTTAAAGAAGTTATTTTAATTAGGGACAGAGTAATGAGTTATAGGGAAATTACTGCACCAAAATAATGCAAATTAGCCATTTAAATCTTCTTCGGTCGCCCTGCCTTTTTAGGCACCAAGTGACGAGCTACTTTCGTAGCTAACTGAGTCAAGAAGCCTTCACTGGCCATTGGCCACCCATAATTTAAGTGATCACTTACTTTTTTGGCCTCAATTGAGCCCAAGCTATCAGAAACCACCTTTTTCCAACTCAACTGACGCTCAAAAGGGGTATTGCCCAAAGCCCAATACAAAGGATGGTCAGAAATCCAAGGAATGATCTCTTCACCGATGTGATGACGATAACTAGACCAAACCCAATCCTCTGAACGGTGAACTAAGCCCAAACGACTTGGATTTTGCTCAATGAACTTTTGGCACAGCAAAAAGTAGGACTCAGGTTCTAGCAAACAAGATTTGTAGCGTCCCTCCCACACTGTTCCAGTTTTTCCATGGGTTTGGTTATAGAGCTGCGCATAACGACGTCCAATTGACTGCATGACTCTTGATGCACTGTCATTGTTTTTAGGTGTGGCAAGAATATGCACATGATTGGGCATCAAAACATAAGCATGTATGGCCAGTTCATACTCACGAGCCGCATCTCTTAACCATTCCAAATAGGATCTTTTATCCTCATCACTTGAGAAGATGGTTTGCGAGTTATGCCCTTTGACCATGATGTGAAGGGGACATCCAGGAACAATGACGCGCGACAATCTCGCCATGTCTACACCATCAACTTCTGAAATTCTTTATTGGCATACCGGTCGGTCATGCCAGCAATGTAATGCGAAATGCGACGATAGAATTCATCGTCAGGCCGGAAATCACGCGGAATTTGCTCAGGCTGCTTTTCGTAAATCTGAAACAGCGAGTGAATGATCTTTGCTGCATCCGCTGTCATTGCTTGAACTTGAGGATGACGATAAAGATTTTTAAACAAAAAACGTTTCATCTCAGTGGCCTGCTCACGCATTTGAGAAGAAAAACCTAACAACGGCGGACTTGCTCTCACATCATCAATGGATTGAGGGGCGCACTCTGATAAACGACGCTCAGTTTCTTTCACCAAATCATCGACAAGCACATGAATGATGTGCCGAATCACTTCGCACACCAAACGACGCCCACTCAAATGAGGAAACTGCTGTTCCACTCGCCTTTTTTGCTCTTGCCAAAGGGTAACCTCAGCCAACTGCTCAACAGAGATTAAACCTGAACGAATGCCATCATCAATGTCATGGTTGTTGTAAGCAATCTCATCGGCACAATTGGCTAGTTGAGCTTCCAAACTGGGTTGCTCACCCTTTAAAAATCTTTCACCCAGACGGCCTAGCTTTTCAGCATTTTTTTTCGAGCAATGTTTCAAGATTCCCTCGCGGGTCTCAAAGGACAAGTTCAATCCATTCCATTGTGCGTAACGCTCTTCCAAAAAATCAACCACCCACAAACTTTGTAGATTGTGCTCAAAACCACCATGATCTTTCATGCACTCATTCAAGGCATCTTGACCCGCATGGCCAAAGGGCGTGTGCCCCAGGTCATGCGCCAAAGAAATGGCTTCCACCAAATCTTCATTGAGTTGCAATCTTCTGGCGACCGCTCGCCCAATTTGGGCAACCTCCAGGCTGTGAGTTAAGCGAGTTCGAAAATGATCGCCTTCATGGTTTAAAAAAACTTGTGTCTTGTACTCAAGGCGTCTGAAGGCAGTTGAATGAATGATTCTGTCGCGATCTCGTTGAAATGGACTGCGACCAGATTGAGAAGGCTCAGAGGGCTCTGGGTGTAAGCGCCCCAGAGTTTGATCAGAATGGGCAGCGTAACAAGCTAGAGTCATTAATCACACTAACCAACATTCATGGCCTGAAGTGTTTCAATCACGTATCGATCCTCAACCGCTTGAATTTTTGAGCGACCCAATCCATCCAATAAGATGTATCGCACTTCGCCACCTTCAGCTTTTTTATCAACACTCATGAGCTCCATGTACCTGGCTACGCCTAATTGAGGAGGAACAGTTGGCAAATGCAGTGCTTCAATGATTTTCTTTAAACGAAGTGCCTCATCCTGCTTTAGCAAGCCTAAACGAACGGATAAGTCAGCAGCCATCACCATACCGCAACCCACTGCTTGACCGTGCAACCATTCGCCATAACCCATGCCGGCCTCAATCGCATGACCAAAGGTATGCCCAAAATTGAGAATGGCACGAATACCGCCCTCTTTTTCGTCCTGAGCCACGACTTGAGATTTGATCTCGCAGGAACGTTTGACAGCAAACTCCATGGCGGCGGGATCACATGCATTAAGAGCCGTCTGATTTTTTTCTATCCAATCTAAAAAATTAGAATCAGCGATAGCGCCATGCTTAATGACCTCAGCCAAACCAGCTGCCAATTCCTCAGCCGGCAAAGTTTTTAATGTATTCAAATCTGCAATCACAGCCTGCGGTTGGTAAAACGCACCAATCATGTTTTTTCCAAGCGGGTGATTAATGCCAGTTTTACCGCCTACGGATGAATCAACTTGAGACAGCAAAGTAGTGGGTACTTGAATAAAACGAATACCGCGCATATAGCAAGCGGCAGCGAATCCAGTCATATCGCCAATGACTCCGCCGCCCAAGGCCACCAAAGTCGCTTTGCGATCAGCTGAACTCTCTAACAAACCATCAAAGATTTTTTGTAAAACTTCCCATGTTTTGAACTCCTCACCATCTGGCAAAACAATCAATTTAACTTTTTGCCCCAAGCTTTCTAGTGCTTGAATAACTGACTGTGCGTATAAGGGGGCTACGGTTTCATTGGTGACTACGGCTGTCAACTGGCCTTTGAGATGTTTTTTATACAGCTCAGCCTGACCAATTAAATTGGAGCCAATATGAATGGGGTAACTGCGCTCACCCAAATTGAGTTGAAGTGTGTTCATGAGGAAAGTTCAAATTGCATCATTAGTGTGTTCACCAATTGAGTCACGCTGGGTTTGCCAGTGTCAATCACATGATGGGCTGTTTCTCTGTATAAAGGATCACGAATTGCAAACAATTTCTCTAATGTACCCCTAGGGTCATCATTGTTGAGAAGTGGTCGCCCTTTATCGTTTTTAGTTCGTAACCACAACTCATGTGGCGTAGCTCTTAAATAGACCACCACCCCTCGATCATGAAGACGTTGCCTGTTTTCTGGCAAAAGCACTGCGCCACCGCCCGTTGCTAAAACCAGGTTTTTTTCTTGGGTTAATTCATCAATCACTTGGGCTTCTCTTTTTCTAAAGCCCTCTTCACCTTCCATTTCAAAAATGGTCGGAATACGAACACCACAACGTGCTTCTATTTCATGATCAGAATCAACAAAACGTCTTCCTAACTTTTTAGCCAATAAGCGCCCCACGGTGGTTTTACCGGCGCCCATCACTCCAACTAAAAATATGTTTTCAGGAATACTGTTCATACATGAGATTCTACTGAGCCTTTTGACTAGAAACCAAGGTTGGGGTTAAAAAAATTAATAATTCTGTTTTGTCTTTGAATTTGGCTTCCTGTCTAAAAAGAGCGCCGATCAATGGAATGCCACTAAAAAATGGAACCTTGGCATCATCTTTTCGCTCCATCTCTTGAAAGATACCCCCCAAAATGACTGTGCCGCCACTCTCGACCAAAACTTGAGTCTTCACGTGCTTGGTGTCAATCGCAAACCCTTGCTCTGTTTTAAGCCCAATACTGTCTTTATTGATGTCGACCTCAAGAACAATCATGTGGTTCTTCTGAATACGTGGCTTAACTTCTAAACGAAGGTTGGCTTTCCTGAATTGCACCTTGGTGGCCCCCTGTCCTGCTGCGGATTGATACGGCAATTCGGTACCTTGCTCAATCAGTGCCTGAGTATTTTCAGCAGCCAGAACTCTGGGGTTTGAGACGATATTACCTAGGCCATTGGATTCAAGGGCAGATAGCTCAATGTTTAGAGCCTGAGTTGCTTGCTTGCCCAACAAGGTAATCGCTGCAGTTCCGGGTTCAAATCCATTGAGGCCTGCTGCAGCCAGTGCATGATTTGACTGAAAACCAGGCGATTGTTGATAGGCTAATTTAGCCCCTAAGTTTTGAGCAAAACGTCGTTCTGCTTCAACAATTCTGGCCTCAATCATGATTTGGCGCAATTCTTGAGAAGATCCATTTTGCCAATGCATGTCTTTTTCTTTTTGGCGTTGATCAAAGTTTTTAAGTTCTTCGTGCGTAGCAATCCACATCACACCCCCATTGATTCGATACGACAGTCCTTTACTGGCAATGACTGCTTCAAAAATTGCCTCCCAAGAACTGTTTTTCATGTGCAGCGATGTTTTACCTTGAACTTTGTCACTCAAAATCAAATTGAAGCCACGCATCTCAGCCAATAACTGCAATAACTGTCGCAATTCAATAGAAGCAAAATGAAGGGTCATAGGTTGATTTTGCAAATGTGTATTGGCAATGCCAGGTAAGGGCTGGCCTAATGACGCATAGATAAGAGCCAATGACGCTTTAAGCAACATTCGTTTTGACTTCATTGTGCCGGCTCCATCATGACCACTTTTTGATGACCCTTTTTTGATTCAAGAATTAATCGTTCTTGATCAAAGTGTTTGATGAAGTAATGATGTCCAATAGATTGGCCCAATCGATAAAGACTGGATTGATCCTCAATCTCAATCAAAGCTTTGGGGGACTTGCCCCCTTGAATAGAGCCCCAGTAAGTAATAGGACCAAGCTTTAAAAACTCATCCTCAGCATCTGAACCCATCCCCTCATTACTTTGATGGGGAGTGGATTGCTTAACTTGAGGGGCTTGAACTTGGAATTTTTCGAACTTCACCGTCAATGCCTTGATCTCTTGCCTGATTTGTCGACCTAAATTCTTTTGCTCTTGAATACTGAGCGTGTGATTGCTGACCAGCAGGACCAAATAAGCCAAAGTCAGCAGATGAATGAGGCTTAAAACAATGATTCCCCGCACCCCAATCAACTTTTTCCAAAGATTGAGTTGAATGAGGTTCTTTAGTTGCAACAATTGAACTAGCCCCTCAAAAACACCGGATGCTTTCTGCTTGGGCTGATAAAAATCTTGCTTTGAATGTGATTCGTAAGAATCGGATGTGAGGGCTCTTTTAATCATTGAGAGATTGTCTTGATATCCCTCCTTGCAAAAAGTCAGACAATTGCTGACTAAATGTCAGATTTTTGGCAAATTTTTGTCAGATTTTGTCTGACAATTTTTCAGCACTGTTGATTCAAGCTAACTCTATAATCCAACCATGAGCCAACCACGCCAACCTGTTAGACCTCCCTCACGTTTAGGGGGTGGGCACCATGCCCGCAAACCCAAACGAAACTGGCAACAGTATTTCATTCGCTGGGGAATATTTTTAGGTAGCGCTGGCCTGATCCTAATTGGCTTGGTCATTGTGTATGCCTTGGTCGTAGCCAGACCCAATCTTCCAGACCTAGATACCATCACCGATTACAAACCAAAGATTCCACTTCGTATCTATACAGCTGACAATGCCTTGATTGGTGAGTTCGGCGAAGAACGGCGTAACGTCATCGCTATTGAAGACATGCCGACTTATTTAAAAAATGCGGTCGTAGCCATTGAAGATGAACGTTTTTATGAACATGGCGGTGTTGATTATTGGGGCGTATTAAGAGCCACCTTAGCGAATTTGCGTGGCAGATTAGCCCAAGGTGCTTCAACAATCACCATGCAAGTGGCTAGAAACTTTTTCTTAAGCAATGAAAAGTCATTCAGCCGAAAAATCTATGAAGTTTTGTTGGCTTGGAAGATTGAAGCCAATTTATCGAAAGAACAAATTCTTGAGTTGTACATGAACCAGATTTACTTAGGCCAAAGAGCCTACGGTTTTGGAAGTGCAGCCCAAATTTATTTTGGTAAAGACATTCAAAGAATTTCGATTGCTGAAGCTGCCATGCTTGCAGGTCTTCCTAAAGCCCCGTCTGCATACAACCCGGTAGTGAATTATCGACGTGCAAAAATTCGTCAGGAATATATTTTGCAAAGAATGCGTGATTTGAAAATGATCACGCCCAGCCAATATGAATCCGCCATGAGCGAATCATTGCATGTACGTGGAGTCGGCAGAGAGTTCACTACCAAAGCAGACTTTGCCTCTGAAATGGTTCGACAATTACTCATCAGTGAATATGGCGACGGCATTTACACCCAAGGCATGTCTGTCATTACAACGATTCGCAAATCAGAACAAGAAGCCGCTTACTCCGCAGTTCGTAAAGGCATCATGGATTATGAGTTGCGCCATAAATATCGTGGCCCAGAAGGCTTTATTAAGCTTCCAGAAAACCCCACCGAAAGACAGCGCGCTATTGACGATGTTTTAAGTGACCACCCCAGCAGCGATGATTTACTGGCTGGAGTTGTCATCGAGGCCAATCCAAAAGAAATTCAGGCAGTGATTGCTACAGGCGATACGGTCACCATCAAAGGGGATGACTTGAAATTAGGCGCGGTGGCTTTATCTGAAAAGGCACAGCCTAAACAACAAATCAAACGCGGTGCAATCATTCGTGTGCTTCCATTTGAAGGTCGCTGGCTATTGGCTCAAATGCCTCAAGTTGAAGCGGCATTTGTTGCTCTAGATACTCATGACGGCGGCATTCGAGCTTTGGTAGGCGGATTTGATCACAACAGAAATAAATACAACCACGTTTCTCAAGCACAACGTCAACCGGGTTCATCGTTCAAGCCTTTTGTGTATGCCGCCGCCCTAGAGAAAGGCATCATGCCGAACACGCTTGTGAATGATGCGCCACTATCGATCAGCAGTCTAGAAACAGGTAGTCAAATGTGGGAACCTAAAAACTACGACGGTAAGTTTGAAGGTCAAATGCGTTTACGCACTGCCTTAGCGAAATCGAAAAATTTGGTATCTGTTCGTGTCATTCGAAAAATTGGTCCCAAATATGCACAAAACTTTGTGCAACGATTTGGTTTTGAAGCAGAAAAACATCCTCCTTATTTAACTATGGCTTTGGGTGCTGGCTCAGTGACTCCGTTACAACTAGCGACTGGTTACGGTGTATTTGCGAATGGTGGATATCGGGTTGAGCCTTATCTCATTAGCAAGGTGATTGATGCAAAGGGCAATGTATTGTTTGAAGCAACTCCACCCAAGGCAGGCGATAGTAGTTTGCGAGTTTTAGATGCGCGCACAGCCTTTGTAATGGATAGTCTTTTACAAGAAGTTACTAAAACTGGTACCGCTGCGAGCGCTCGCCCAGCCCTTAGTCGCTCAGACATCGCTGGTAAAACAGGCACCACCAATGAATCAATGGATGCTTGGTTTGCAGGTTATCAGTCTAATATCGTCGCGGTTGCCTGGATGGGATTTGATAAACCCAAAAGCCTAGGTGACCGTGAAACTGGTGGTGGCCTGGCCCTACCGATGTGGATTCGTTACATGAAAACAGCCTTGAATGGCATGCCTGAAACAAGTCGAGCCGTTCCCGCAGGGGTAGCACAACAGGATGGTGATTGGGTGATTCCTGAGTTCATCCCATTCTTTGGCAGAACAACGGTCTTAGAATAAATTCAGATTGGCTTAGATTGGTTGAATTGTCAGCGGTACTTTTGCCTGCGCAGAGGCCAAACGGCTTAACTCACTGAACAACTCAGCACCCGACTTGGTATCTATCCAGAGAGGTTGACTCAAGGTGCCAGCCCAACGGTAATGAAAACCCCCCTCTTTGGCAGCCACCCAAATTTCTTGCAAAGGTGCCTGGGTGTTCACCACAATGACACTTTTGTCTTCAAACTGAATATTCACCACATTGCCGCCCTGACGAGAAATATCAAGATCAAGGTCTGTTTTCTGAAAAGCTTCTTCCAAAGAAGTTTCAATGGCTCTTAAGGTTTTTTCTGCGACAGTGTAAAAAGCGCTATCGGTTAAGGTTTCTACGTTGTTGTTCGTCATTTTTAGATTGGCCATGCTATAGTCAGCGATCACTTATAAACTAATTACTATGCGTTCAATTGTATCTAGGACTTGTATTCTTTGTTTGGCATTGTCCCTTTTAGGATGTGGGGTACGTGGCCCGTTGACTTTACCGAATATTCCACCTAGCCCAACGGCCCCCGAAAAAGCAGAACCCACTGAAAAACAATGGCCGCCCGCCAAGGATTCAAAATGAGCCAAATTCCTCACTTAAATGGATTTTCCATTAAAAATAACGAGTGGCACGCAGAAAATGTTCCTTTATCGGCTATTGCAGAACAATATGGAACGCCAGCCTATGTCTATAGCAAAAAAGCCTTGACTGATGCATTCAATGCTTATGAAAAAGCTTGCATCAAGCCAAATGGACAACGTCGTGCTCAAGTTCACTATGCCATGAAGGCCAATAGTAATTTGGCCATTTTGAATGTATTTGCAAAACTAGGGGCTGGTTTTGATATCGTCAGCGCAGGCGAATTAGCCAGAGTATTGGCCGCTGGCGGCTCTGCCAAAAAAGTAGTTTTTTCAGGCGTAGGCAAAAGTAAATCTGAAATGATCGCCGCCCTCAAGGCTGGCGTGAAATGTTTCAATCTTGAATCGATACCCGAACTATCTAGGCTCAATGAAGTCGCGGCGAGTTTGGGCATGAAGGCGCCGATCTCATTACGCGTGAATCCTGATGTAGATCCAAAAACACATCCGTACATTTCAACGGGCTTAAAAGGCAATAAGTTTGGTATTGCCTATGATGAAGTGATCAAGACTTATCAAGCAGCGGCACAAATGAGTCATTGTGAGATTGTCGGAATTGACTGCCACATCGGATCACAAATCACAGAAATTAGTCCTTACTTAGACGCCTTAGATCGAGTACTTGATTTAATTAAAGCACTGGCTGATCAAGGAATTCAGATTCATCATTTAGATATTGGTGGCGGATTAGGCATCAGTTACACCAGTGAAACTCCACCAGCGATCACTGAGTTTGCCAACACCTTGTTAGATCACATTGAAGCCAAAGGTTTTGGTCATCTTGAGGTGTTATTTGAACCAGGACGATCATTGGTTGGCAACGCAGGTTTGCTACTAACCACCATTGAATACCTCAAGCCAGGTGAAACAAAAAACTTTTGCATTGTGGATGCTGCCATGAATGATTTAATGCGCCCCGCAATGTACGACGCCTATCATGCAATCGTTCCTGTGAAATTATCTAATCAAAGTAAGGCAAATTCTGTCAGCTATGACATTGTGGGTCCCATTTGCGAATCTGGTGACTGGTTGGGCAAAGATCGTGAGTTAGCTGTGCAGCCTGGCGATTACTTGGCGATTCTTTCTGCGGGTGCTTATGGTTTTACGATGAGCTCAAACTACAACACACGTGGCAGAGCAGCTGAAGTGATGGTTGATGGCGATCAAGTTCACATCATTAGAGAGCGTGAAACAATCGAGAGTCTATTTGCCAATGAAAAACTGCTACCCAATTAATTGAGGTAGCAGTCAATGATGGACTTCAAGTGAATACTTGAAGTCCTATGGCTTACAGAGTTCCGTAGCTATGCAAGCCAGACAAGAACATGTTGACGCCAATGAAAGCAAAGGTGGTCACAAATAAACCAATCAATGCCCACCAAGCGGCCACAATGCCACGCAAACCCTTCATCAAACGCATGTGTAACCAGGCGGCATAATTCAACCAGACAATCAATGCCCAGGTTTCTTTAGGATCCCAACTCCAATAACCACCCCATGCTTCAGCGGCCCACAAGGCACCCAAAATAGTAGCAATGGTGAAGAAGGCAAAACCTACTGCAATCGCTTTGTACATCACATCATCAAGTAGCTCAAGACTTGGCAAACGATTGGCAAGGATGTTTTTCTTTTTCAAAATATAAGCAATCGCCACCATGGCAGCAATCGCAAAAGTTCCATATCCAATGAAGTTAGCAGGCACATGAATCTTCATCCACCAACTTTGTAAAGCAGGCACCAAAGGCTGAATCTGATGAGCATCACGAGATACGCTGTACCAAAGAATAAATCCAACCGCAGCAGCGATGATCCATAAAACAAAGGATCCAAGAACCAATGATTTGTATTTGGCCTCGTAATACAAATGATAAATCGCTGTCACCAAGCAGAATAAGATGAATACTTCATACAAATTAGATATAGGAATATGACCTATGTCTGCACCCATCAAATAAGACTCATACCAGCGCACCAACATGCCAGTTAAGCCAATATAGACAGCAGCCCAGGAAAACTTTGAGGCTGTTGAACCCATATTTTGCGACTGAACAAATAATGTGATTGTGTAGAAGAATGTGCTTAAAAAGAAAAATACGCTCATCCACAAAATAGCTGATTGACTTGATAGCATGTACTTCAAAAAGAAGGCTTGCTCAGCTCTTGCTAAAGAACCACCCTCGGGGGTTTGATAGAAATAAATCGCCAAAAATGTGAGTAACGTTGAGCCAACCATCAAGTTTCTGAGTGGCTTCCAAGCCCAACCCAAAACAGCCAGAACGGGAACTGAACAAAATAAAATCGCTTGCTCATATCCGTCCATGAAGCTAGAGAATCGATACTCGGCATAGATAGCTCCAATCAAGAGCGCTAGCGCAAAAACATAGTCAGCCATTGATAAAGACTTGATCGTATTGGCTAAGCTTTGTTTAAGTGACTGACCCCAACCACCTTGAACTGAACTGACGTATTTTGTTTCCATCATTGAAACTCTTTCTGATATTTCTCAAATTCTTTTTCAAAATCCATGGTTTTTCTAGAAGTTGACATGGCAAACAAATGTTTGCCATTGGCAATACTTCTTACCCAGATTCTTCTCTCAGGCAAATAGAACATGGCAAAAATACCGAGTGTTAATAGTAAACAACCTAGATAAACCATGTTCTTACCAGGGGATCTGGTGACCTGAAAAACACTGGCTTTTACCTCTTCAAATGAATCTAACTGAAACACCAGCGGGGCAGGATAAAAATTAACATCTGATAAAGCCGAAGTAGCCGCTTGAATGAAACGCTGACTGGCCATGTCGTTTTTCGCTGGCGGTAAACCTAATTGGGCTCTGGCTTCTTGCCACAATTCCCATATCACGCCATTTAACACTTTTAAAACAACTTCGGCCGCTTTTTGTTGCTCACCTTCTGGAACTGCTTTGTCAATGAATGATCCCAAAGCAGCAAAACCGCCCGGTTTAATACCTGCTTCTTTAGCCTGTTCTTTTGCAAAAGAAGTAGCACCTGAAAATAGCTCAATCGATCGCGTAGCACTTTCTTTTAATTGCGTCACCATCTGCGGTGCCACAGCAAACCCAGCTTGCTGACCGATGGTATTCGAGAATCTTTGCACGGCTCTTTGTCTTGCGCCTGGATCCTGTAACAAACTTCTTAGTGTCAACCATTCTTTCAAACTCAAATCTGTATCTGCTGGGATTCTTAAATATTTGAATTCTTCTGCAGAACTCTCGCGCACACCCAACATGAACATTGGCATGTCATCGATATAGAGTGGTTGCATGTAATTGCTAAATTCGCGAGCTTGGCCAGACGCATCTCTCAATTTATATTGAACTGAAGGGCCCACATTTTTTAATTCAGATGGCTTGCTGGTTTTTGCACCAGAACCAAAGCGATCCCCCAACACTTTACCCAAGCCCTTATCAGCCTGCTGTGTGGCAACGCCTCTCGCATCAGCCTGACCGGATGCATTGGCAATATTCTCCACGTTGGTGGGTCTAAAGCCACTGAACTCAAGGCTATAAGTGGTGCCGTCACTGGACTTTAGATTCGTGCTTTGGCCGACCTCACCATTCACCATAAAACTTGAGCGCAATGAATTAGCAGCCCCTTGAATTGGATAAGCCTTCAGCTTTAACTTTGAACCGCCATCCTCAAAACTTGATTGATAAATTGCTACGCCCCGATGAATCATCGGTTCATTGACCTTAATTTTTGCTTCAGTTTCTTTGCCAGTATCTAGATCTTTAATCAGCACTTCGCTCATAAAGAGTTTAGGCATGCCAGTACTGTAGTACTCCACATGAAACTTTTTGAGTGCGATTGAGAAGGGCAACTCTTGAATGATGCTGCCACTGGTTGAGCTTAATAAAGCTGTTGCACTGGTACCACCTTCTGGAACAAAAATATTGGCCCGATAGCTTGGATTGTTCTCACTTAATTTGTGTTCACTTGGAATATCAGCAATTAGCATGCCTTGCGTGTTGGGCGGCAGAACACTCTTGCCACCAAACCAAATTTGTCCACGCGTAAACAAATCCCCATCCAATAAACCACCCAAGCAAATTAAGACAATGGCACTGTGAGCAAAAATGTAGCCCCACTTATTGGCAGCCCCTTTTTTTGCAAGAACCTTCGAATGATCATCAGCCACCAGAGTTTTCACTGCATAACCATCTTTGGCCAATCGATCCGCTATTTGTGCAGCCGATTGTTGATGTGAAACTCCCGTTGAAAATTCAAAGTGATGATGAAAAGCTCTAAGACCACCCTCTTCAACATGCTCTTTCCAAGCGCGCACTTCAACCAACATTTTGGGGGCATTGCGAAACACGCAAAATGAAACTGAGACGACCAAGAAGGCTAGGATTAATAAAAACCACCAAGCCGTGTAAACAGCAAACAACCCTAAGCCATTAAATATCTCAGCCCAGAATGGGCCAAACTGATTGACATAATTGGCATAGGGCTCACCCTGCTTAATCACCGTACCAATGATGCTAGCAATTGAAATAATGGTCAGCAATGCAATCGCAAATCGCATTGAAGACAGTAATTCGACGCTGGCCCGATTGAACTTCTTCAAATTGCTATTTGTATCGAATGTAGCGCTTTTTGCCATGACCTTTTAAAAATTAAAAAAGCCCACAAACCATGTTCGTGGGCTCCTCTTAATGAGAGCTAGTTTGTTTAAATGAATTAACGCAAACCTGCGATGTAATCAGAAACAGCTTTAATTTCTGCATCTGACATTCTAGATGCAATCCCAGTCATCTGCACGCTGTTCTTACGATCACCTTGACGATAAGCCACTAACTGAGCTTCGGTGTACTCAGCCCATTGACCGGCCAAGCGAGGATATTGAGCTGGAATGCCTGCGCCATTCGGGGCGTGACATCCTGCGCAAGCGGCTACCTGCTTAGAAGCGATACCGCCTCTGTAAATCTTTTGACCCAATTCAATGCTGGCCTTGTTCTTAGCTGTGCCAAGACCTGGGGTTTGTTTTTCCAAATAAGCAGCCACGTTAGCCATGTCTTCATCGGTCATCATGCTTGCAAATGCGGCCATGATGGCATTCGGACGCTCTTTACCTGCCTTGTAATCTTTTAACTGTTTTACTGTGTATGCAGCATGTTGGCCTGCCAACTTCGGATAGGTACCGCCGCCACTCACGCCATTGGCACCATGACAACCCATACAAGCAGCGATACCACGCTTTGCATCACCAGCGTTATAAAGGGCTTCTCCTTTTGCTGCATCTGGCTTTGCAGGACCTGCTGGAGCTTTAGCAGGCTCATTGGCAAAGGCCACACCTGCTAAAGATAAACCTAGTGCAATAAGCAATGAATGTAGTTTGGCTGAAATTGTTTGGCGCATTGTGCTCTCACTCTGAATGTATATGATGCGAAGATTCTTCAATCTTTATTTTTAAATAAACAACTTATTCTCAACGGGAGATTTTACAATAGGTCTAACCTATAAACACCTATGTCAACCCTTCATCAAGCACAATTTCTCGTCACCATTAATCACTTGGCTGACTTACCTACCTGGGATACCCCCGAGGTGGCGTTTGCTGGTCGCTCAAATGCAGGCAAATCAACCGCAATTAATGTTCTTTGCCAGCAAAATCGCTTGGCTTTTGCGAGTAAAACACCAGGAAGAACGCAACATATCAACTTTTTCGGTATTTTAACGAAAGATAAGACCAATTTAGCGAATTTAGTTGATTTACCAGGGTATGGTTACGCCCAGGTGGACTTTAAAACTCGAACCCATTGGAACAATTTGCTGTCAACTTATCTGCAAACCAGACCCAATCTAAAGGGCATGGTTTTGATCATGGATTCGCGCCGAGGAATGACTGATTTAGACCAGCAAATGATTGAATGGTTTAGCCCAACCGGAAGGCCTATTCATGTCTTATTGACCAAATGTGACAAATTGAATCAATCTGAGAGCCGTTTGGCCCTGAAAAAGCTTCAAAATAAGCTCAAAGAACTCAACCCGCATGGGCCCTACACCGCACAACTGTTTTCCAGTACCAAGCGCATTGGACTTGTTGAGGCGGACGCCTTAGTATCAGGGTGGCTGGGTATTGAAGCGTCAAGCGCGCACACCAGCAATGAAAATCGTGTTTCTAAAAATCTAAAACCCCAACTTTCATCATAAATAAGGTTTTATATGCAACTTTTTCACCGCCCACGTCGATTAAGAAGAACCGATTGGTCTCGTCGACTTGTTCAAGAACATCAACTTTCAGCAAAGGACTTGATTTACCCGGTCTTTTTACTAGAAGGCAAAAATCGCCAAGAAGAAGTTCAATCAATGCCTGGCGTCAGTCGCGTTTCTTTAGATTTATTGATTCCGATTGCGCAGGAGTGCGTGAAGTTAGGCATTCCAGTCATGGCCTTGTTTCCGGTAATCAGCAATGAATTAAAAAGTCCGGATGGTCAAGAGGCATTCAACCCCAATGGCTTAATTCCAATGGCTGTGAAGGAACTTAAAAAACATTGCCCTGATTTAGGAATCATGACTGACATTGCGCTAGATCCTTATACAAGCCACGGTCAAGATGGCATCATTGATGAAAATGGCTATGTATTGAATGATGTCACGGTTGAAGCACTAACTAAACAAGCTTTAACCCATGCTCAAGCAGGTGTTGATATGGTGGCCCCATCAGACATGATGGATGGTCGCATTGGTGCAATTCGTGATGCACTTGAAGCTCACGGATTCATACACACATTAATCATGGCATATTCAGCTAAATACGCCTCTGCGTTTTATGGTCCATTCAGAGATGCTGTAGGTTCGGCAGGCAATCTCGGAAAAGGTAATAAAAAAACTTATCAAATGGACCCAGCGAATTCTGACGAGGCGCTTCGTGAAGTTGCTTTAGATATTGAGGAAGGCGCCGACATGGTCATGGTAAAGCCAGGGATGCCATACTTAGACATTGTTCGTCGAGTTAAAGATGAATTAGGTCATCCAACATTTGCATATCAGGTCAGTGGCGAATACGCCATGATTAAAGCAGCTGCTCAGAATGGGTGGATTGACGGTGAAGCGGTAATGATGGAATCATTGATGGCATTTAAACGCGCTGGCGCCGATGGCATTCTGACGTATTTTGCAAGAGACGCTGCTCGTCTTTTGAACAAGTCTCAATAAATGTCATTGAAGACGCTCTAGGAAGCGATCTGGTTTCATAAAACCAATCACTCTCCTAGAGAGCTGTTCCTCGCCACCAGCATCAAACAATAGTATGGCTGGCGGACCAAATAACTCATATTTTTTCAAAATGACACGATGCTCCGAAGTGTTTTTTGTTACATCAACTTGAATCAATTGGTATCTGGTTAAAGCCGCCTTGACTTTATCATCGCTAAAAGTCAAAAGCTCCATTTCTTTGCAAGTGACGCACCAGTCTGCATAAAAATCAAGCAATACAGGTTGCCCCTTGGACTTGGCTTCTTTGAGTTTACTTTCAAGCTGCGCCAACGAAGATACTCTTTCAAACACAATACCGGATTCAAGTCGATGACTGGTCTCATTTGAAGTGGTTGAGCTACTTGAGAAAATCGGTAGTGCAACCCAAATGGCCAATGCGACCAACAATGCGCCAAATATTTTTTGCACCATGGTCATCCAAGCGCCAGCCTTGGGAATGATTCCTCTTGCACCAATGGCTAAGAGCATCAAAGGCAAACCCATCCCCAAGGCCATCACAAATAATAAGAAACCGCCCAATGGAATAGAACCGGTTTGCGCTATGAAAGCCAAGACTCCTGCCAAGGGTGCTGTGACACATGGGCTTGCAATCAGTGTAGAAATTGCTCCCAGCAAAAATGCTCCCCCAATACTACCGCCCTCTTGCTTGCCAGCTATTGCATCCATTTTGTTATTCCACGCATGTGGCAGACGTAACTCATAAAAACCAAATAAGCTGGCGGCCAATGCGAGCAATAAAAGTGCGAATGTTCCCAATATCCAAGGGTTTTGCAGCCATGCCTGAATGTTGGCGCCAAGTGCAGCTGTAATCATGCCAGCAACGCTGTACATCAAAGCCATACCCAATACATAAGATGAAGCCAACACCGTTGACCGCAACTTTGAAACATCTTGATGTTGATTATTTTTTGATCCAAAAATCACACTGGACATAATCGGTAACATCGGCAAAACACAAGGCGTTAAAGCCATTGCCAAGCCCAAAATAAAAAAGGCGATAAACAAAACCCACGGGGAAATATTTTTAAGCAGTGTGGCTAACTGGCCAGCATCATCTCGCGCACCCCAAAGTGCCGATATACCGGGAGTTTGTTTTGAAGCTCCATCCACGAAATCAGGCTCTTCAAGCACCACCCCTTTAACAACCGTTTGCAAGCCAGCCAAGGTAAATGACAGCTCCATGGGTGGATAGCACACTCCTTTATCGGCGCATCCTTGCAACTCCATGATCACTACCAACCCACCTGCTTTTTGGTTATTTTGCAAAGGCAGGGTGACTCCAAACTCTTGCGGATAAGTCTCTAGCTCTTTACCGAAATTTTCATCAAACTTAATTTTTCCTGGTGGCAGTATTGCAGCCCCCAAAGAAACATTCCCCACTGATTGCGAGACCTTGAATTTGATGGATTCTTTGTAAACGTAATAGCCTTTTGCTGGCTTAACAGAAAAAAATATTTCTTGTGATGAAGCATACTCAGCTTCAACCTTGAAGGCTTCTTCAGGCGTTAAAAAATTTTGTGCCTGCAAACCTATCGGCAATAATATAAAGACAATGCAGGCTAATATTTTTTTAATCATTGCGACTCGTTTGTGCATCTAACCATTTTGCATAATCAACATCAATGCCCTGAATTTCAATGGCAATGATTTCAGGCAAATCATAAGGATGATGATCTTTAATGAATTTGATTAATTCATCTTTCCTCAGTTGATTTGTTTTAAAGTGCAGCGGGTGCTCTGTTGCTGTCTCATTCTTGCCTTGCCACTCGTAAAACGAAGTGCTAGCCGCTTGTACTTGAACACAAGCAGCTAAGCGCAGTTCTAAGGCTTGATTAGCGAGCCTTTCTGCATCGCTTGGCTTTGCAACCGTGGTAATGACCAAGTAGTAAGACATGATTCTTATTATCTTCCAAACAAAAAAGCCTGGCAAAAACCAGGCTTTTCCGATATCTGATGAAACTTATTCAGATTTTGGGGCTTCTTCAGCAACTTCAGGACGATCCAAAAGCTCTACTAAAGCCATTGGCGCATTGTCACCAACGCGGAATCCAAACTTAAGAATGCGCAAGTAACCACCTGGACGCGCTGCGTAACGTGGGCCTAGCTCAGTAAAAAGCTTAGTCACCATTTCGCGATCACGAAGACGGTCAAATGCCAAACGACGGTTGGCCAAATTGTCTTTTTTACCCAAAGTGATAAGCGGCTCAACTACACGACGCAATTCTTTAGCTTTAGGCAAAGTTGTTTTAATAACCTCATGTTGCAACAATGAATTAGACATGTTGCGCAACATCGCCAAGCGATGTGAGGATGTACGATTTAATTTACGAAGTCCGTTTCCGTGACGCATGGTGGCTCTTCCTTTCTATTATTTCTCAAGACCTGCAGGCGGCCAGTTGTCTAGCTTCATGCCCAAGGTCAGACCGCGAGCGGCCAAGACATCTTTAATTTCATTCAATGATTTACGGCCAAGATTTGGAGTCTTTAACAACTCGTTCTCTGTACGTTGAATGAGATCACCGATGTAGTAAATGTTTTCAGCTTTTAAGCAGTTTGCAGAACGTACTGTTAATTCTAAATCGTCAACAGGGCGCATCAACATTGGGTCAACTGCAGGTGAGCGGCTTGGAGCTGCGTCGCCAGCAGCTTGTGTACCTTCAAGCTGTGCAAATACCACTAACTGATCAACCAAGATGCTTGCTGATTGACGAATTGCTTCTTCTGGAGTTAATACGCCATTAGTTTCAATTGTCATTACCAAACGATCTAAGTCTGTACGCTGTTCAACACGAGCTGACTCAACTGCATAACTTACGCGGCGCACTGGGCTAAATGAAGCATCTAGAACAATACTACCGATAGTTTTTGAAGACTCGTCTTGATATTTACGTACGTTACCTGGAACGTAACCACGACCTTTTTCTACTTTGATCTGTACATCTAATTTGCCATTTGCAGACAAGTTAGCGATCACGTGATCTGGGTTGATGATTTCAACATCATGTGGCAACTCAATATCTTTTGCTGTTACAACGCCAGCACCTTCTTTACGCAATGTTAAAACTACTTCATCACGCTGTTGTAATTTAAAAACGATACCTTTGAGGTTCAAAAGTAGGTTAACAACGTCTTCTTGGACGCCGTCAATTGTTGAGTACTCGTGTACAACGCCAGCAATGCTGACTTCTGTAGGAGCACAACCTACCATGGACGACAAAAGCACACGACGCAAGGCATTACCCAAGGTATGGCCATAACCGCGTTCAAACGGCTCCATAACTACTTTCGCTTGGTTCTCTGCAAGCGCTTCAACAGAAATAATTTTCGGCTTCAGCAGTGTGTTTTGCATATATTTATTCCTTAAGAGGGCGACACATTAACGTGAGTAAAGTTCGACGATCAAGCTTTCATTGATATCGCCAC
>JACCDJ011109668.1_pt1 | contig 36347 bp, 34 predicted proteins | sample 7444481 | NCBI WGS metagenome assembly JACCDJ01 (sample SAMN15323435, study PRJNA562643) | freshwater metagenome | isolation source: river surface water | place: USA:Blue River Watershed | collected 2017-08-15
CGAGGAAATAGTGGAGATGAGAGAAGCCTGGGAAGAATCAACTTCTCGATTCCCGGCTTTCACCGACTCATTCAACGAGAGAATTCCGGCTCCCGAGATGCCGAATCTGCGACTCACCCCTCGATGATCACGAGACAAAAAATTAGTGAGTGCGAGCAATCACAATCGATTCGGCTGATCAACTCTCATATCACTATTAGGATTTCAGTATGAAAATTTTCGCGCTTGCGCTTACTGCTCTTCTTTTGATCTCTGGATGTTCGAACGAAGAGAGTACTCTCACTCGTATCGTTCCAAGTGATTGTGAATTCGCGGACGTCATCTCAGCCTTCGATGAGCAAGTTACCGGCGCTAAGTACATTCCGACTCAATGGGAACCAGCAGAAGGGACTGATCTAGCGGCCGTCTATGACGCTGGTGGCATTGCATGTTCCTACGGAATCCAAGAAGCTGAAGTTGGCGGCACCATCATGTGGGCTCCAGCCGACAAGAACGAACTATGGGCCGAGCGAGCTGCTCAATGGCAGGCATCGGGTCAAACAGCAATCGATCTCGAAGGCGTTGATGAAACTGCAGCATTCATTCTTCAAGAGGGCACCTCTGCTGATGAGATGCATGTCTGGACCATCAATATCTTGAATGACGGTATCTGGATTCAGATCGGAGCGACTTTCTTGCAGACCGTCGATGAGGCATCGGCCATCATTGATGCGGCAATCGCTGCAACTGAAGGGTAGCTGCTAGATCGCTCTGATCATGCGTTGGTAGAAACGCCCTGGTTTTCTGGTGCTTGCCTGCACTTCTCCCATGGCGACAAATCCAACTCTTTCGTAGAGGGCAATGGCCTGATGGTTGTCGACGAAGACGCCGAGGCCCTGCACTAACCAGCCACGTTCCGTTGCCTGATTATCGATCAATTCAAAGAAACGTCGCATGATGCCAAGTCCACGCGCTTTGGGATCAATCCATGTGCCACCAATCCAACATGTCGCACCGAAATCTCCACTACCTGGCGCCAGATTCTCAATCGCAAGGATCCCGAGATCTTCTTCCTTTCGAGTAGCTACAAAATAGGCATTCCTGTTGAACAACTCACGCCACTGATCTTCAGAGTAAGAACTCTCCTCCATCAAATCGCCGCCAATCATCTCAGGGCTCTCTCGAAGTGAGGCAAGCCTGAGTTCTCGAACCCGATTCCAGGAATCCGGTCCTAACTCCTCGCAGCGGATTTCAGCAGACATGAAACGAGATGCCAACTAGCTCTTCGGGCAGGGAGAAGGCCAACTTCTACGACTAAGAATTGACGAGCGGGAAGTGGCATGCAACGTGATTCGCGCCGACCGAACGAAGTTCTGGCCGATCGCTATCGCACTTCGCCTTCTCGCTATCGCTGAGCGCCAATCGCTTGAAGCAACGATTATGGAATCGACAACCTGAAGGCGGGTTGATCGGTGATGGCAATTCGCCTTCAAGGATGATTCTTTCGCGAGTCTTTTCGACGACTGGATCCGGAATTGGAACGGCTGAAAGAAGAGCCTTGGTGTAAGGATGCTTAGGGCTCGAGAAGACTTCTTCTACCGGTCCACTTTCGACGATTCCACCGAGATACATCACAGCGACCTTGTCAGCCACATGCTGCACGACAGCAAGGTCATGAGAGACGAAGAGATACGAGATGCCGAGTTTCGATTGAAGTTGCGCAAGAAGATTGAGGACACCTGCCCGCACACTTACATCAAGCGCTGATACCGGCTCATCCAAGACAATCAATTGTGGTTCAAGAGCGAGCGCCCTGGCGATCGCAATGCGCTGACGTTGTCCACCGGAGAACTCCGATGGGAAGCGATTCGCATGCAATGGATTGAGGCCGACCAGCTCAAGGAGCTCTCTCAACCTAGCGTCTTGCTTCTCTTTGGGAACGTTGAAGACTCCCATCGGTTCCTTGATGGCTTCTCCGATAGGGAGCCTTGGATCAAGTGATGCGAATGGATCTTGGAAGACGATTTGCAGGTTCTTGCGCATCGCCAATCGCTCACGTGCAGTGATCTCAGCAGTGTCCTTACCAAAGACGACGATGCGACCTGATTCAGGAGCCACAAGATTCATGATTTCAAGCAAGGTAGTGGTCTTACCGCAACCCGATTCTCCAACGAGTGCTAGGCATTCGCCTGATTGAAGTGAAAGGTCAACACCATCGACGGCATAGACAGTTCCGACTCTTCGTCTCAGAACCGCTCCCTTTGAGACAGGGAAAGTCTTCTTCAGCGACTCAACCTTGAGAACTTCACTCTTGGAACTTTGGCGGGCACCTTGCCTTATTTCATCGGTCTTGAAGAGTTTTCCTTCAGCGACCAGTGTTGGAATCTCAGTATGTCGAATACACGCAACGCGACGATTTCCACCTAGCTCGACAAGTTCTGGCAACGCCCCATCGCAAGCATCGATCTTTGCTGGGCAACGAGGTGCGAAGCCACAACCGGATGGAAGGGCGACTGGCGATGGTGGCGAACCAGCGATCGAAACCAGCTCTCGCTTCTCGAAGTCATCGATGCGCGGGATGGAGCGAATCAAACCGATGGTGTACGGCATGGATGGAGACTTGAATACATCCTCGATCGGACCATCTTCAACGATGCGTCCCGCATACATGATCGCAATGCGATCGGCGAGGCCTGCAACGACGCCCATATCGTGGGTCACCATGATCACTGAAGCGCCAGTCTTCTGGCTAGCCAGACGGAGCAGATCGAGAACCTGAGCCTGCACTGTCACATCGAGTGCAGTAGTCGGTTCGTCAGCAAGGATGATCTTCGGTTGGTTCGCAATCGCCAGCGCGATCATCACGCGTTGCCGCATTCCGCCGGAGAATTCATGTGGGTAGGACTTCACTCGCTCGAATGGACGAGGAATCTTCATCTCATCGAGGAGCTCGCCAGCGCGCTTGAAGGCTTCGTCGTAGCTCACCTTCTGGTGGATCAAAATCGCTTCAGCGATTTGATGCCCTATGGTTTGAACTGGGTTGAGTGCAGAGAGCGGATCCTGGAAGATCATCGCGATATCGCTTCCGCGATGCTTCGACATCTCCTCATCGCTCAAGGAAAGAAGGTTCTTTCCAGCGAGATTGACTTCACCGGTAACGCGCGCCGTATTAGGCAATAGGCCTATCGTTGATAGCGAGAAGACTGATTTTCCAGAACCTGATTCACCGACAAGTCCAAGGATCTCGCCTGGATAGAGATCAAGGGAGACATTACGAACTGCCTTGACCTCACCTGCTTCGCTCGGAAAACTAACCGAGAGATTCTTTACTGAGAGGATTGGGGATTTTTCGTTCACTTCTTACTTCCTGACTTTGATCCAGGATCGAATGCATCGCGTAGTCCATCGCCAATGAGAGAGATCGATAGGACGGTCATGATCAAGAGTCCACCTGAGAACATGAAGAGCCAAGGGAAGGTTAATGCTGAAGCTGTTCCCTCAGCGATCAATGAACCCAGAGAGACATCAGGGGCACGGACACCGAAACCAAGATAGGACAAGCCAGTCTCGCTGAGGATCGCACCACCGACATTGAGCGTTCCGTCAATGATCAAGAGCGAGGCCATGTTTGGAAGCAGATGGCGAGAGATGATCTTTCGAGTCGGTACGCCCATGTAACGAGCGGCGCGGATGAAGTCTCGCTCGCGCAAGCTCATCGAGACGCTTCGAACGATGCGCGATGTGATCATCCAGTTGAAGGCGGCCAAGAGAACGACAAGCAATAACCACCCACTCGACTGATACCAACGCGAGAGGATCGCCAAGATCAGGAAGGATGGGAGGACGAGCAGGAGGTCAACGACCCACATCATGACTCGATCGGTTCGGCCCAAGAGATAGCCTGCTGTCGCACCGACGATCGCTGCGATTCCGGTCGAGAAGACTGCGACCAATAATCCGATGAGAAGTGATTTCTGAAGACCTCGAATGGTCTGTGCGAAGACATCCGCGCCGACTTGGCTGGTTCCGAAGTAATGACCATCTCCGAATGAAGGTGGCGTGAGGCCGCCACCATATTCCGTCTCGACGAAGGCATTGAAGTCGATGCCGTTCTCCTGCGAGAGATCCCAAGACCATGGTGAGAGATAAGGACCGACAAGTGCAAGGAAGACGATCAACCCAAGTGAGGCCAGGCCAAAGACTGCTGACTTATTTCGGAAGAAGCGACGTGTAATGAGTTGTCGGCGAGAGAGTGAGTCTGACTTCGAAACGGCGCTCTCTTCTACTTTCAGCTCTTCGCTCATCGAAGTCTCACTCTCGGGTCAAGTGCAGCCGTTAGGACATCTGCGAGGAAACCTGCAAAGAGAACGAGCACTGCTGTGAAGAGAACGATCGCAGAAACTGAATTGATGTCGTTGGTATTGACGGCACGGATGAACCATTCTCCCATTCCATACCAACCGAAGATCGACTCTGTGAAGGCAGCACCCGCGATGAGAAGTCCAAAGGAATATGCAAAGAAGGTCGCCATCGGCAGGATTGCAACGCGAAGTCCATGCTTGAAGAGCGCCTCACGTTTTGTTAGTCCCTTTGCACGTGCAGTTCGGAGATGATCGCTACCCAATACATCAAGCATCGAGTTTCGTTGCCAACGCGAGTAGAACGCGATTCCACCGAGCGTCAATGAGAGGGTTGGAAGGATCAAATGCTGTAAGGAATTTACAAAGAGGTCAAATCCACTCAGTTCTGGAGTGCTCATTCCGACGGTGTAGAAGAGCGTGAAGCCAAGAGCATCGTTCAAATACACCGCAAAGAACTTGAGCAGAATTGCAAGGAGGAATACCGGAGTGGAGAGGATGACGAAAGCTGAAAGTCCAAAGGTTCGGTCGAAGAATCCGTACTGTCTCACCGCGCTGAAGACTCCTATGAGAACACCTATGACTGCTCCTAGAACTGAACCAAGGATCAAAAGTCGGAAACTAACCCAGATGCGATTTCCAAATTCGTCATTGACCGATTCGGAGTAGACCGAAAGTCCCAGGTCGCCCTTTGCAACGCCACTGACCCAGGTTCCGAATCGTTCAAGAATCGGATCCTGATCATTCATGTTGACCTGCGTCAGGATTGAATTGATGGTGTTCTCAGGAACGGGGGGGTTTCGACCCAAGAAGTTCTCTCTCGGGTTGAGCGCCGTTGCCGCGAGCAGATATCCGGCGGTCGTCGCAATGATGACGAGGAGGAGGAAGTTGGCGAAGCGTTTGACGATAAACCCGGCCAAAACTGTCCCACTTCCACGCTCAGCCCCTAAGGGGCGATTCCAAAATTCGATACCAGGAGGTAGCATAAACGCTCAATCGGTCATTTAGGCAAATGCCGATTCCCATATGCATATGAAAGGCGTAACTGAATGAAGAAATCCTTCAAGCTCGGCTTTGCTGCCGTAAGCGCGTTGGTGCTAGGTCTCTCAGCGCTCGTCGCTTCTCCAGCAGCCAATGCTGCGGGCTCGGTGAGCATCAATGCTCAACCGGTCTCAAAGCTCAAGCAGGGCGGAACCCTCACACTCCCAATCCTCTATCCACCAATCCAATACAACATCAGCCACCCAGATGGAAATGATGCTGATGTAAGCGGAATGATGGGAATGACTCTTCCAAGTCTCATCTATTTTGATGTGAATGGAAAATTGCAGATCGACAAGAACTACGTCTCTGCATTCGAGCAGACAAAGACTTCGCCACAGACTCTCAGAATTGTCTTGAATCCAAAGGCAGTCTGGTCAAATGGCAAGAAGATCACCCTCGCCGACTTCGTAGGTATGTGGAAGGCAAACAGCGGTAAGGATGAGGCCTATCAGGTTGTCTCCACCGTCGGTTATGAGGACATCAAGTCCGTAAAGGCCGGTGCGAATGCCAACGAGATCATCGTCACGATGGCAAAACCATATCCAGACTGGCAGGCACTCTTCTCAGGTCTTCTACCAGCATCCCTCACCAAGGATGCCGCTACATTCAATGACGCATGGCGAACAAAGCCTGGTCTTGGATCTGGTCCATTTATCTTCGAATCAGCAAATGCTGATCAGACCACTGTCATCTGGAAGAAGAATCCACGTTGGTGGGGTCCAAAGCCAGTTCTCGACAAGGTCATCTATCGCGCGGTTCCACCTTCAGCTCAGTATGCAGCGTTGGCGAACAACGAGATCCAGTACATGGACCTCGCAACCGATGCTAACTCGCTGAAGTTGGCACGTGCGAACAAGAAGATCAAGGTTCACGATGTCCCAGGTGTTGGTACATGGGAGCACATCGATATGAACTCCAAGAACCCGATCCTCGCTGACGTCAATGTGCGCCGAGCGATCACCGTTGCTTTGAACCGTCAGGTCATCGCAGAGGCCAATACTGGACTCTTCGTCAAGAATGCAGTTGTCAAGAACAACCGTACCTTCTACGAAGGCCAGGGCTGCCACGTCGATGCCTCAGGTAAGTACGGAAAGAAGAACACCGCACTTGCTGATCAGCTCCTCGATAAGGCCGGTTGGACAATTGCAACCAGCGCCACCGAGAAGGATTCTGATGGAAATAACAAGGTAGTTGGCATGCGCTACTACACCGGTCCTGCAAAGGCTGGTATCGCCAAGGACCAGAAGATGACCATCAAGTTCACCTATCCAACGAACTACCCGAACCGTGCAAACGTAGCGACGCTCGTTCAGGCGATGCTCCGTGCAGCTCCGATCGGAATCGACCTTCAGCTTCGTGAAGTTCCACGCGCTGATTACTTCTCAAAGTATGTGGATTCAACAATCCTCGACTTCGAGTTGGTCACCTTTGCTTGGACAGGCTCATCCTTCCCAATCTCTGGCTCAATGAACCTTTATGCGAAGGATTCTGCCCAGAACTATGCGAAGGATTCCGTCACACCAGCAATGGATGCATTGATCCAAAAGGCCAAGTCCGAACTCGATCCAGTGAAGCGTTGCAAACTGGCAAACGATGTCGAGAAGGCGCTTTGGAACAACGGATACAACATCCCGCTGTACATGTGGCCAGGAACCTCAGCAACTGCTGCGAACCTTGCTAACTTCGGATCATTTGGTCCTTCGTCTATTGACTGGACAAAGGTCGGATTCGTTAAGTAGTACAGATTCCAACTAAGAAGGCCCGCCATCTTCGGATGGCGGGCCTTCCTCTTTATGCCTATCTCTTCTTATGTCTATGCATTCGAAGCATCTGACAAAAAGTGTGCCTGATGGGTATCAGGCGTGATTCATTGTTTATTAAAGATAGAGAGTACTTTGATGCTTAATGCGATAGTTGTGTCATGAACCGCACCTTAAGAAAACTCAATCCTCGATTGATCTCGCTGTTGTCGCTACTGCTCTTGATTTCAGGTTGCGCATCTAGTGAAGAGTCACAAGAGAAAAACAGCCAACTCCCGACACCTGTGATGCTCAGCGACATGATTCCGGCAGGCGAGATTGAAATAGGTGAGACGGCAGTGCTCGTCCTTGAAGACCCCATGAGTTGGGATATGACCAACAACGACTCCGAGATCGTAGAGCTCCAGTCAGCGATTGATGATGGTCAAATGACCACCAATTTCGCTGTGATCGGACGTTCACTGGGTACTGCCAACCTCTACGCTGAACGAGATGGTGTCGGTCAATCTTTTACCGTAGAAGTCGTTGATAGGAAGAGAAATGTCAGGATCGAGATCGCGAAGAGCAGCTTTTTCGTAACGCTCCCTTCGTTTCTCGCTAAAAGAGTCGAATTCGTCGACGAAGAGAGTGAGATGACTGAATCAGTCAATGCCCTGAGTGGCACCTTGATCAACTATCTCGCTGACGATGGCCAACCTCGTTATGGATCCTTCGCATATGTACTTAGAGAATCTGATTGGGAAGCCAGTCAGAATCCCAATGAGCCACCACTGGGCAGGGAGATGGCGCGAATCGATGATCAAGTACTCGTCATCGCTGGTCCCCAGGATCTGCCCTTCAACGAGAGATACAGCGATGATGCGAATCGATTCAGTGCGCTGGCGACAATTCTCAATATAGCTGAGAATTATCAAGCCTCACGCTAAGACAGAAGATTCAATTCCTCACCATGTGAATGCTTTCCAAGTTGATAACCCTTGAGTACGTGGACTCCTGCTGCACCATGCACTGACCAGGTTGCCGAACTCTCCCTTCTCACCAAGGCAGTTAGCTCGTCGATTCCGAGCAGGGCCTCATCATGAGAAGTCTTAAGCAATCTCTGTGCTGCACTTTCAGGTATCCACCTAAAGAACTTATCGAAGTGTGGAATGACGCGAATTCTCGGGAGGAAATTGAAGCCCGGGGTCGGCTCTTGTCTCGAGAGTCTGAAATGTGGGACGTAAGTGCTCATCGCCATTGCGCCAGCGCTGCAGCCTGCTAGAGAACTGCCGCTCTCCCAGCTTTCTCTAATAGTTGTGAGAATAGGAGTACCTGCAAGAGTCTTCGCAAGATGATGAGGATCGCCACCAGAGATATAAATCAAAGCTCCCCGAGAGATGAGGTCTACAAACTTCGTTTCTTGAGTATGGTCGCGATTGAAGATCGGTAGGAAGACTTGTTCGATTCCGAGTGCATCGGCCTGAGACTTTCCTAACTGCTCCCAGTACTTGAGTCGCTCAAGGCTCTCTTGTCCCGCAGCAGTTGGAATCTGCACGAAGAGCGGATCTTTCCCTTGTCGGATTCCATCTTCGATCAGCGAGCGCTCAAGCTCTGCCATCTCTGGCAAATACTCACCAGATCCAACAAGGGCGATCGATCCCGGCATGGGATCAGCCTAATGAAGGGTTACTTGCTGCGCGCTCTGCGAGAGGAACGATTGCGATCGAAACTTCCTGACCTCTTGGGTCGATTGCTTCGCTCTTCACGTCCGTAACTTGATTGTCCACCTCGTCGTGGCTTTGACGACTTCTTCTGCGGTGCTGGTGCCGAAAGCTCTTCAGCCAAAGGGATTCCAGATGGTTCGCGAGCGCCGGTGATCTTCACTAGCTTCTCATCCATTGGAGTCATCGCCATTACCCAAGGCTCAACGCCTGCACGAAGCGTGATGCCATTGACGGCGCGTTGCTCTTGATGCGTCGCCAGTGTCACTACTCGACCAGTCTTTCCAGCGCGAGCAGTTCGACCTGATCTATGTAAGTAATCCTTGTGATCCGCTGGAGCATCAAAGTGAACGACAAGATCAATGCCGTCTACGTGAATGCCTCGAGCAGCAACATCTGTCGCTACCAAAACAGCTGAATCTTGCTCTTTGAAACGGGCCAATGTCCGGGTTCGAACGGCCTGTGACTTCCCGCCGTGGAGAGTTCCAACTTTCACACCCACTCGAGACAGGTTCTTTGCAAGACGGTCTGCACCATGCTTAGTGCGAACGAAGAAGATTGACTTTCCCTCGCGTGCTGCGATCTGGTGTGAAATCTCTGCCTTATCACCCTGACGCATCACGAAGACGTAGTGATCGGCTTTCTCCTTCGTTCCCTCAATCTGAGCAACTGTATGAGTCTTTGGATCCTTCAAAAATTGTCGAACGAGTGAATCAACGCCACGATCGAGGGTTGCTGAGAAGAGGAAACGTTGTCCATCCTTCTTTGCTTGATTCAGGATCTGCTTGACTGCTGGAAGGAAGCCCATATCGGCCATCTGATCTGCCTCATCGAGAATTGCAATCTCGAGAGCATCGAGTCGCAACTCCTTGCGATCGAGAAGGTCTATCAATCTGCCTGGAGTGGCAATGAGGATCGAAACACCGTTCTTAAGAGCGTTGATCTGCTTGCCAAACGCCATTCCGCCAGCAATGACGACTGTGTCCTGTCCGATGGCACGAGCCAAAGGTGTGAGGACTTCGTTGATCTGCTGAGCGAGCTCACGCGTAGGCGCAAGGACCAAGGCCAACGGCTGGCGAGCCTTAGCTCTACGACCTTTGAGGTTGTTGAGCATCGAAAGTCCGAAGGCCAAGGTCTTTCCAGAGCCGGTCTGGCCCTTACCGAGGATGTCGTGGCCCGCAATCGCATCAGGAATAGTCGCCGCCTGAATCGGGAAGGGAGCCTTGATTCCTTGGGAATCGAGAACCTTGATGAGCTCAGGAGCAAGACCTAGCTCGCGGAAAGTGACTTGTTTTTCGGCATTATGTAAAGACATGAAAATACGTACCAATCATCTAGACATGTATGTCTCAGATTGACTTCACGTATCTACGAAAAGAATAAGACTTACATATGAGTCAGAATTCTGACTTCTGCGTTATCGATGCGAATGCACCAATGGCATGAGGGTACCTGTATCGACCCCGAATGACCTAATCTGCCCGATTATCAGCGCGTTCTAGTCCTTTCGCGATAACTCGCAGGAATTTTTGAGATGACTTACCCTCCGGTACTTATGAGGCAGATCATTCGAGTCTTGTCGGTTTCGGTAATTTCTCTCTCGCTCTCCCTTGTCGTGACGCCATCATTCGCATCAAAGTCACCAAAGCCAGGAGCAAAGTGTCCACAAGCCAAGATCACGCAAGTATTCAACGGAAAGCTTCATACCTGCGTAAAGTCAAAGGGCAGATTGGTCTGGAACAAAGGGGTTCGCATCAAGGGCGTTCCATCCGCTTCTGTCTCACCTATTGCGACTCCAACTCCATCTGCAACGTCATCTCCCTCACCGATTTCAACGCCGACCAATTCGCCTTCGGCAACACCCTCTCCCACTTCAACTTCAGTGCTCTACACAATCGAGTCTGTCCGAGCGAACAATTCAGTATCAAGCTGCTGGACGATCATCGATGGCTTTGTCTATGACCTCACAAAATGGATTTCCCTCCACCCGGGAGGACCTATTGCGATCCGCTCGCTCTGCGGCGTTGACGGCACTGCATCATTCAAGGGCCAGCATCAAAATCAAGCAGACCCAACCAGGCGTCTTAGCTCCTATTTACTTGGGCCATTGAGCAGGTAATCGAGGCATTCATGAAGCGACCTCTCATCGCTTTGATTTTGTCCCTATGTGGGTCCTTTGTCGCGCCAAGCACAGAAGCAAACGAACTCTTAATTTGGGACCGGCTACAAGGTACGACACCCAAAGGTTACGTCCTTTTGATGCGACACAGCTTGGCACCTGGTGTGGGAGATCCAGAGAATTTTCGCCTGGGCGATTGCTCAACTCAACGCAATCTTTCGGCGGAAGGGCGTAAGGATGCAAGAGAAATAGGCGCCTGGCTGGCAAGAAGAGAGATGACGATCTACGGCGTGGAATCCAGTAGATGGTGTAGAGCCAAAGAGACTGCGGGATTATTGGGTCTCGGTAAAGTGCGATTGAATCGAAACCTTGACTCGTTATTTCAGGAAGTTGAGATAGAGGATCATCCTCAAACTCTCAATGTTCGGCGACAAATCGTTGAGCATCGCAACAAGGAAGGCTTACTTATCCTTGTGGGCCATTACGTCAATATTGCCGCAGTCACTGGCGTTGGCGTGGACTCTGGTGAAGGAGTCCTCGTGCGGGCAAACCGTAATGGAAAGATACGAGTCCTTGGCTCAACACCCGACCTCAGTTAAGGGTTTAGAGAAATCATGAATAAGCCAAAACCAGCGTAAGAAGTATTTCGATGTGAGTTTCACTTCAAGCCGGAGCGGAAAATCTTTTCTAATGGACGACCTTTAGCTAATTCATCTACCAACTTGTCCATATAACGAATCTTCTTCATCAACGGATCCTCAATATCCTCGATTTTTACGCCACAAATGGAACCTGTTATCAATTTTGCCTTTGGATTGATCTTCGCAGCTTTGAAGAACTCCTTAAATGTAGTTCCATTTTTTAGATGATCCTTGAAAGACTTTCCCTCAAACCCAGTCAGCCAAGTGATTACTTCGATGAGCTCCTTTTCAGTCCGATTCTTTCGAGTTACCTTGTGTAGGTAATGAACATAAACATCGGCTACAGGCATGTCATAAATCTTGTGTTTCAAAACTAATGGCCATTTTCTCTTAGGTACTTTGATGTTGGACCTGAAACCTTCTCCTCTGCCATGGGAACATAGTAGAAGGTGGGTCTCCAGAGGAGCCATAAGGCTTCATTAGTAGACTTAGCAAATGCTGCAGCCATTTCTCTATTCCGTTGAGCGGGAATTTCCGGTATCCATTGAGAGACTCTGGAAAGCTTGGACTGACGCCGCAGATCTTGAAGCTTGGTACCACCCTACGGACTTGAGTTCCACCAAGGGCGCAACCGTTTCAAATCTGGAAATTGGTGGGTTGTGGAGCTGCGGTGTGGAAGTCCCGGCTCACAATATGACCGCTTACTTTTTTGGTCAATACACGAAGATCATCAGGAACGAAGTCATTGAACACACGATGCATTACACAACTTCAGCAGAGGAGTTTGAAAACAAGGACTTTGCCTCTGAATCCCATCTCATTCGAATTGAATTCGAGGTTCGTGGCGAAAATTCCTGGTCCAAGTTTTCTCAGTTTGGTGAGCTTCCTGAGGGCCAAGAGAAGATGGCCCAGGCCGGAATGAACAGTTATCTTGAATCACTCGCCCAATTTCTTGCTGATTAAGAAATTACGAGAGTGGCGAAGAGTCGCCCTATAAGCCGGATTCTGTCCTTCACTCCGATTAAGGAATGAAGGGATCACCATCCATCTAGACCTGCAATCTCTTACAGGTTCAAGCAACCTACCCGATAGCTCACTTGAGCCGTTCAAACGCTATCTGCTGGGTCTTGCTCCGGACGGGGTTTACCTAGCTACGCGTATTGCTACACGTACTGGTGGTCTCTTACACCACCGTTTCACCCTTACCAACATTGCTGTTGGCGGTTTGCTCTCTGTTGCACTTTCCCGCGGATTGCTCCGGGTGGGAGTTACCCACCGTCCTGCTCATTGGAGTCCGGACTTTCCTCGGTGTATCGCTACAACGCGGTGATCCGGGCGACTCTTCAGGCCAAAGTCTAATACCACTGAAAGCTTCAACTTACTTGGGTAATTGTCAAGATGAGTGATGGAACTGCGGGGCGATCTGGGTTGGCCTGAGGATCACTCTTGAGGATTTGAAATGTGGTGTCAGGGGAAGACCAGAAGATTTCTGCGTATTGACCTGCAGCGAGGGAAACCACAAAGTTCCATGCCGCGACTTTTTTCTCTTCCTTTGCAAATTGAAGCTGCGTATTTGTCCACGGAACGTTTGAACCATTAACGCCGAGCCATATATCAACAGCGTCTATTCCGTTACTTGTCTTATAGAGCTGAGCAGAGAATTGGATGTTGTAAACACCAGAATTCGCTACTTGGATCTTGTAGCCATCAACAATTTGCACTCCATTGGCCGAATCAGTATTACTCAATTTCATCGGCGTACGCGTGTTGGCACCGTCAAGTGATTGAGTAGTTACGTCATAGAAGGAACCGTAATAAGAACCACTCACCCCCGGAATTCCCTGTACTCCTTGCGGACCCTGGGAACCTTGTGCACCCGTTGCACCTTGTGCACCGATCGGACCAACAGGTCCTGTTGCGCCGACTAATCCTTGTGGTCCAACTTCACCCTTGTCGCCTTGAGGACCCTGAGGACCTTGTGCACCCGTTGCACCTTGTGGTCCAACTTCACCTTGTGGTCCTTGCGCACCCGTTGCACCTTGCGGACCGATCGGACCAGCAGGTCCTGTTTCACCAACTTCTCCTTGTGGTCCACAAACACCTTGCGGACCAGCCGGACCAACCTCTCCAGCCGGACCACAAATTCCCGGTTCTCCAGCTGGACCAGCTGGACCGACATTCTCCGAAGCATTTGGTGAGCTGATCTCTTGCAACAAGAACTTCACAACAGAATCCGGCAACCAATTAGTCTTTCCAGTCGCTACGGACGCCAATCCTGCAATCATGAGAAAGCTGGTTGAGTAAAGCAGAATCAGACCTAGTCGCGTCAAGAGTCGAGTCCGCACTTCACCATTATCCTTGAGTTAGTCACTTTTCAGAAGTCTCATTCATATTCATTTAATGATTGAACAGCGAGAAGAGTCTCTCTAGACTGTCGCTGATATCTGAGAATGGAGAGAGAGTGACCCAAGACTTTGGCTCGGCAGAGGTAGCCGCTGCACATCGATTCCATATGCGAGGCACCGCAGCGATGGTCTTCGTCATCTATCTCTTGATGGTCGTTACTTTTCAAGAGTTCTTTCTCTTTGATCCATCGTCAGGTGAGAGCCTCACGCGAGATATCTCGCTTTGGATCTGTCTCTTTGGCTGGATCAGCGCAACTTTCCTTTCACCCTTGTCGATTCTGGGTATTGCCAAGGGCAATAAGTCGGCTTTACGTGCCATGCCTTATCTGGTCTTGATCTGGCCGCTTTCGATCATCATCGCCCAGATCACGGTCTATGCCGAAACTGGCGTCGCCTATATCGACTACCTCTTCAACTATCCCGTCTTTGTTATCACTGATATTGCCCTGCCCATCTTTCTCATGATCAAGTGGAACAACGTTCGTCGAGGGGTGCTCAAGGCAGGTTACGAGCTCTATTGAGTGATCAATGCATCTCAATTGACTCAAGCATCACCCCTTCTCGCGCATCTTTCATCTAACGCCTAGGCTCTCCATATGAGCCATCATGTCGATGCAGATTTCCTTGCACTCCCACTTACCCCCGTCAGTGACGCGGCAATACAAAGCGCCAAGTCCGCTGGGGCTTCACATGTTGACGTCCGAATCGAGCGAGTTCGAACAGGGCTGTTGAATCTTCGAGACGGAAAACCTGAGACACAAACAGATGACACTATCTCGGGGGTTGGCGTTCGAGTCATCGTGAATGGTGCATGGGGATTCGCGTCCTCACCAGAGATCACCGTCGACAAAGCGCGCGAGTTGGCTCTCACTGCAGTGGCAATGGCAAAGACGTCTGCGCCACTTTCAACCGAAACAGTCTCGCTCGTCTCAGAACCGACCTATGCGAATAGAACATGGGTCTCTTCCTATGAAGTCGATCCTTTCGCCGTCTCCGATGGCGAGAAGATTGAGCGACTAGGAGATCTCTCCAGGAGACTGCTTGCTCATGTCGCCGTTAACCACGCTTCTGCAATGTGCATGTATGTCAAAGAGCAGAAGCACTATGCCGACATTCATGGCACATCGACGACCCAACAGAGGGTTCGTATTCAAACCCAGATCGAAGCGGTCTCAGTCGGCGCTCATGGTTTTGAGTCGATGCGAACTCTTGCGCAACCGGCAGGGTATGGCTGGGAGTGGATGGGCAACGCCATTTGGGATTGGGATGCTGAAATAGCTGAATTACCCTCGCTTCTCGCAGAGAAAGTAAAGGCACCTTCTGTCGAACCAGGGCTCTATGACCTTGTCATCCATCCATCCAATCTCTGGCTCACCATCCATGAATCAATCGGCCATGCCACAGAGCTCGACCGAGCGATTGGATATGAGGCGAATTACGCGGGAACGTCCTTTGCTACTCCTGAGAATCTCAACAAACTTCAATATGGATCACACCTGATGAACGTCACTGGTGATCGCCTCACCGAGCATGGCCTGAGCACCGTCGGCTTTGACGATGAAGGCGTTGCAGCGCAGCAATGGGACATCATCAAGGATGGCGTTCTCGTTGGCTATCAATTGGATCGTCGCATCTCCGCGCGAGTGGGCCGCGATCGTTCAAATGGCTGCGCCTTCGCCGACTCACCCGCACATGTTCCGATCCAGCGGATGCCCAATGTCTCGCTCCAACCCGATCCAAAAGGTCCTGATCTCGATGGCTTGATCTCGGGTGTTGAAAATGGAATCTTGATCAAAGGCGACAATTCCTGGTCGATTGATATGCAGCGTTACAACTTCCAATTCACCGGTCAACAGTTCCATCGCATCAAGAACGGTAAGTTGGTCGGACAACTCAAAGATGTCGCCTATCAATCAAAGACAACGGACTTCTGGAATGCGATGTCGGTCGTTGGTGGCCCATCAACGTATGTCTTGGGTGGCGCCTTCAATTGCGGTAAAGGCCAGCCCGGGCAGGTGGCTGCAGTGAGCCACGGCTGCCCCGCTGCACTCTTCGAGAAAATTAATATCCTCAATACCGTTGCGGAGGCAGGCAAGTGATCACAGCACAAGAACTTATCGAGCGCGTCACCTCCGCCGCACCATTCGCAGATTGCATCGTCATCGTCACCGATTCAACGCAGGCAAATCTCCGTTGGGCCAATAGCACTCTGACTACAAACGGCGTCATCGCGAATCGATCCGTCACCGTCATCGCCTATATGGAGGTTGAAGGCGATATGGCAGCAGGATCCGTGACGAAGACCAATGTGGAGCTTCATGAGATCGAATCCGTGATCAAGGAAGCTGGCGAAGCCGCAAAGGCAGCAGGAAAAGCGGAAGATTTCGCCCCTCTTGCAAGAGATGTTGCCCGTGGACATTGGAATGAGAAGCACGCCCCAACCGGACCAGATGTCTTCTCGGCTATCGCGCCCGATCTTGGAGATATGTTCAAAGCCTCTGTGAAGGATGGAATTGAACTCTTCGGCTACGCGGAACACACACATAAGACGACCTGGCTCGGTTCAAAGGGTGGATTACGTCTGCGCTTCGATCAACCAGCGGGACGTGTTGAGATGACCGGCAAGTCGCATGCCCGCAGTAGATCGACATGGGAGGGAGTTGCAACGCGCGACTTCAAGGATGTCTCGATCCCGAAGATCGATCGCGCCATTCGTTCGCGCCTTGATCTCCAAGCGAAGAAGATCGAACTTCCCGCGGGACGTTACGACACCCTCTTTCCATCGGGTTCGATCAGCGATCTGATCACCTACCTTCTGTGGACCGCTTCAGGGCGTGATGCACATGAAGGGCGCTCCGCATTCTCCAAACCTGGTGGTGGCACGCGAGTTGGCGAGAAGTTCTCTAACGTCAATGCACACCTCTATTCGGATCCGACCTATCGTGGATTGGAATCGATTGACTTCACATCAGTTGGGGCATCGAGTGAGTTCACTTCCGTCTTCGACAATGGTCAACAAATCAGGAAGACAGAGTGGATCAAGAACGGCACTCTCACCAATTTGGTGACGACTCGAGCGTCCTCCGCGCTCACTTCACTTCCCTATGCACCGATGGGTGACAATCTCATCCTCGATGTCGATGGTGGAAGTGGATCACTTGAGGACCTCGTTTCAGGAATGGAACATGGACTCTTGATAACGACACTCTGGTATATCCGTATGGTCGATCCGCAATCCTTGTTGTTGACTGGTCTGACTCGAGATGGCATCTATCTCGTCAAAGGTGGCGAAATTCAAGGCGCGGTTAACAATTTCCGTTGGAATGACTCGCCGCTCAATCTGCTCAACAACATCGCGAAGTCTGGCGCGACGGAGATCACGCAGCCTCGAGAGTGGGCCGATTATGTGGATCGCGTAGCGATGCCCGCGATGATCATCAAGGACTTCAATATGTCAACGGTGAGCGAAGCGAACTAGTCCCAATTCATTAGAGGTCTTCGCCTCTATTGCCAGGTCGATTATCGCGAGGTCAATTAACGAAGATGGCCGCGCTCATTAGCGCTGCGAAGCGCAATGAGCCCATCCGAAGGCCAGATCGAAATGCTCGTGATCGAACAAGGACCGATATCGACATTGAAGATCGATTCAGCCGGCGTTGCCATAGCCACAGCAATGGACGTCTTGATCATGCCGTTATGGGTAACGAGTGCGATACGTTTTCCTGGGAAATCAGCAACAGCTGATTCCATGCCAAGTCGCGCTCTTGCCATACATTCTTCATACGACTCGCCACCAGGGGGCGGATATGAGGCCGTCGATAGCCACATCGCGTATTCCTTGGGGAACTTCTCTGCTACTTCAAAGATCGTCAATCCATCCCATAAGCCGAAGCCACCTTCGACCCAGGTTGGGTCGATGATCGGATCGAGGCCCGTGAGTTTGGTGATGTGCTCGGCTGTCTGTCGGGTACGTTTCATCGGAGATGTGATCAGAAGATCGGGTTGAAGTTTCTCAATCTCTTTGGCAACGAGTGCGGCCTGCCGGTGACCTTCTTCGGTCAACTCCGGATCATTCGGGCCACTACCCGAGAACTTCTTGAACGGTGTGAGTGGTGTCTCACCATGGCGAATGAGATAGAGAGTGGTCGGTACTTCACTGCCTAGGAGTCGCTCCATCAAATAATTGCGGCGAATAGGTTCGAAGGCCGTCTGAACTTCACCATCAAGCGCTGCGTTGACGAGACGATCTGCGTGCGAGTTCTCTTCTCTTGCGACCCATTGATACGTGACAAGTTCGGGGCGATGCGCGCTTCGCGCCTCCGCTGCAAGTTTTCGCATCTCAGGATGCTTGATCTGCCAACGCCCTGACATCTGCTCGACGACGAGCTTGCTATCCATCTTCACTTCTACTCGTGCGTCAGCATCCAACTCATGCACCGCCTTGAGCGCTGCAATCAATCCAGAGTACTCAGCCCAATTGTTGGTGGCAGTGCCAATCGCTTCGCTCAGCTCTTCTACGACCACGCCATTTTCGATCAGAACTGCACCATAGGCAGCGGCACCGGGATTTCCTCGAGATCCGCCGTCGGCGAAGACGATGAAGGAACGTGCCATCTTAGGAGCGCACCAGGATTCGTCGACACTCTTCACATCGAATCACTTCATCCTGGGGCAATGATTTGATCCTCGTCAACTCCACGGTATTGACCTGGAGATGACAACCTTCACATTGGCCGTTATGCAATCTCGCTGCAGCGACTCCCCCGCTCGATTCCCTAATCTTCTCGTAGAGCGATATGAGTTCACTGGAGATCTTCCCCTGGGCGACCTTTCGAGCTTCCTCCAGTTCACTACGTTTGCCCTGGATCTCATTGAATGCCAAATCCCGTTCAGCGCTCAATCTGCTGACCTCTTGAGCAAATTTCTCACGCTCCAACCGATGATGCTCCTCGCGCTTCTTGGCTTCATCGATTCGGACCATGATCTCCAATTCGACTTCCTCGAGCTCTTCTTTCCGTCGCTTCAAGGATTCAAGCTCACCTAGCAAGTTTTGGAGGTCTTTTGCCGACGCCTGACCTGAGTCGATGAACTGTTGGTCTTTGGCGATACGAGCATCCACCTGCTCCACATCAGAAGCTGAGCGATTGAGTTCAACTTCGATATCTGACTTCTCGGTCGCACTGGCAATCATCAACGCGTTATGTGTTTCGAATCCTTCACTCGCCTTTGCTAGTTCTTTGAGAACTGGGTGAGTCTTCTCCTGATGTGCGAGACGAGCGAGCGAAGAGTCGATCTCTTGGAGCTCAAGAAGGCTGTTCTGCTCTGCCGGTAAAGACTTCATGACTTCATCCTAGTTGCCTGTCTAGAGAAGAACTTTTTCCAGGGCCACTTGAGCGCATATGAGAGTGCGGTTCCAATCACAAACGCCCACATCAGATCGACGGAAACGGTGATCATCGCAGTTGTGAGGAGGACTGTGCGCCCTTGCCAGGTCGTCTGCAGCGCTTCGCGAATAGATCGTGGATTGGCAATACGTAGCGATGTACCAAGCAACACTCCACCCAAAACCGCCACTGGAATGACAGAAACAAGATCAGAGAGTACGACCACGAATCCAAGTAAGAAGAGTGCATGAAGGGCAGCAGAAGAGCGACTTGTTGCACCCGCAAAGACATTGACGCTGGTTCTAGCAATTGCTCCCGTTGCAGGCATACCGCCGACCATCGATGCACCGACCGTTGCGATTCCTTGTCCGATCAACTCTCGATTCGGATCATGTGGTTCGATCTCCACCCGCCTTTGTCGATGAGCCATGGCATCTGCCATACGCGCCGCCAACAAGGATTCAATTCCACCTAAGAGTGCGATGATGATCGCAGCCTTCGCAAGTGCGCCGATCGGGAAACCCGAGAGGATCGGCTCAAAACGGAAGAGTCCATCGAGTGAGATCTCACCGATACGAACCAGGTCGAGGTGGAGCGTAAGGATCGTGACAAGCGTTACCGCAACGATACTTGCCGGAATCTGAGCCGCTTTTGAGTACCTCTTTCGCAATTGAGACCAGACCCACTTAACCAAGAGAGTCGCGGCCACGGCGGAAACTGTCGCCATCTCCAGCGAAGACCATTGAACATTGTCGAGGGTAGCAAGGAAGATCTCTAGAGCTCCCGCGCCATCACCCTTTTCGACATTGAAGATCAGCGGTACCTGCTGCATCGCAATGACGAATGCGATTCCTATCGTGAAACCCTCCAAGACTTCCCACGGAACTCTCTCCATCAGGGAGCCTGCTTTGAAAAGACCGAAGGCGATCATGATCAATCCAGCAAGGATCCCAACAATAAAGAGTGCTGAGATACCTAATTGGGCAATCAACGGGATCAATACGACGGTCATCGCTCCCGTTGGTCCACTGACTTGATAGTTCGATCCACCAAAGACGGCAGCGAGGAATCCGGCGACGATGGCAGTGACTAAACCGGATTGCGCTCCTGCACCCGAAGTGATGCCGAATCCAAGAGCCAACGGCAGAGCAACAACGGCCACCGTCAATCCAGAGATGATGTTGATCGATTCGAATCTCTTGATCACTTTCGTATCTCCGGTTTTTGGAAGAACTTCTTCAGTAGCGCGACTGATTCAACTTCACGAAAACCTGCAACGACCTCTACTTTATGAAGAGCCCGAGGATCACGTAAGAGATCCAAGACCGATCCCACGGCTCCAGCCTTCTCATCCCATGCGCCGAAGACGACTTTCGCAATCCGTGATTGTTGAATCGCACCAGCGCACATCGCACATGGTTCGAGAGTCACAACGAGAGTGCAACCATCCAGACGCCAATTTCCCAATGCTCTTGCAGCTGACTTGATTGCAACGATCTCTGCGTGGCCGATGGGATCACCCAGGAGTTCGCGTCGATTGCTTCCGATGCCAACCATTCGGCCCTTCGAATCAAGGACCACCGCCCCAACAGGCACATCACCTGAAGCCTCAGAGGAGAAACGTGCTTGTTCCAATGCAATCGTCATCGCCTCGTCCTGGTTCACGAGGGCATCTTCTCGCATATCTGACGCTCGCTAACGAATTGGGCAAAGAAGTGCATCGCCTGATCAGTGAGTTCAGGAGAGTAAAGTGCTCTCCTATGCGCGTTCATGTCGCCGATCATCCGTTGATCACCCACAAACTGACCGTCCTTCGGGATAAGCAGACCAACTCACAGGTCTTTCGTCACCTTGTCGAAGAGCTCGTGACTTTGCTCTCTTATGAGGCAACTCGTGATGTGAAGATCCATCCCGTTGATATTGAGACGCCGGTGACCAAGACCCGTGGCGCGATGCTCTCACTTCCCCGTCCCGTGGTCGTTCCGATCCTCCGTGCCGGACTTGGAATGCTTGAGGGCATGATGCGAGTTCTTCCAAGCGCTGATGTTGGTTTCCTTGGCATGGTCCGAGACGAGAAGACGCTCCAAGCATCGACATATGCCAATCGTCTTCCCGAAGATCTCAGTGGACGACAGTGTTATGTTCTCGATCCGATGCTCGCAACTGGTGGAACATTGGTCGCTGCTTTCAATTACCTGATCGAGCGTGGAGCAAAAGACATCACAGCAATCTGTCTTCTCTCTGCACCGGAGGGAGTTGCAACGGTAGAGAAGGCTTTCGAAGGCTCAGATTTTCCGATCACGATCGTCACTGGAGCGATTGATGAACGACTCAACGAACACGGCTACATCGTTCCTGGTCTAGGCGATGCAGGTGACCGACTATACGGAGTGGTCTAGAAGGAAGTAAGGAATAGCAAAGCCATGAACACTTCCCCCGGTTATGCGATCACGATTCGCATTGAAGGAAAACCTGAATTCCATCCCGTCGCTGAAATCACATCGATTCTGACCCGAGAAGGTGCCGCGGTCACAGCTGTCGATGTCGTCGATTCCCAATTGGATCTGGTCGTCATCGATGTCACCTGCGATACCGTCAATCAAGAGCATGCCGATAAGGTCACCGCAGCCCTTAGCGCATCACCGATTCTCAATGTTCGTAAAGTCTCTGACCGAACCTTCCTGCTGCACCTTGGCGGAAAACTAGAGGTCAATTCAAAGGTACCGCTGAAGAATCGTGATGATCTCTCCCGCGCCTATACGCCAGGTGTTGCACGGATCTGTCAGGCGATCGCCAAGGACAAGAGCGATGCTCGAAGGCTCACCATTAAGAGAAATACCGTGGCAGTTGTAACCGATGGCTCTGCAGTTCTAGGCCTTGGAAACCTTGGTCCTGAGGCGGCTCTTCCTGTGATGGAAGGAAAAGCAGCGCTCTTCAAGCGTTTTGCTGATGTCGATGCTTGGCCTGTCTGCCTAGATACCCAAGATGTCGATGAAATCGTGCGAACCGTTCAACTCATCGCTCCGGTCTATGGTGGGATCAATCTCGAAGACATCTCAGCGCCACGTTGCTTTGAGATCGAAGCGCGCCTCAGAGAACTTCTCGACATCCCAGTCTTTCATGATGACCAACATGGCACAGCAGTCGTTGTCCTTGCGGCCCTTCGAAATGCACTCAAGCTTGTAGGCAAGGACCTTATTGACGCGAAGATCGTTCTCAATGGAGCAGGGGCAGCGGGTACTGCCATCGCGCGCCTTCTCGTCCTCGCAGGAGCAAAGAACATCATTGGATTTGATCGACAGGGTGTGATTGACAAGAACCGCGAATCATCGAATGAGATGCGCCAATGGTTCATCGAGAATTGCAACCCTGAAGGGTTCTCTGGAAATCTCTCTGAAGCGATGAAAGATGCAGATATCTTCGTCGGCGTCAGTGCCCCCAATGTTCTTACCGAAGCAGATGTCGCTTCTATGGCGAAGAATTCGATCATCTTCGCATTGGCCAATCCAGATCCAGAAGTTGATCCAGTTATTGCGCGAAAGCATGCTGCGGTCGTCGCCACTGGCAGAAGTGACCAACCAAATCAGATCAACAACGTCCTCGCCTTCCCAGGTATCTTCCGAGGTTTGCTCGATGCCGGGGCGCAACAGATCACAGATGAGATCCTCGTAGCTTGCGCAGATGCAATCGCTTCATGCGTCAGCGAATCCCAGCTCAATGCCTCATTCATCGTGCCAAGCGTCTTCGATGTGAACGTTGTGAAGGCGGTAACAGAAGCAGTGAAATCTCACGCCAAGGGGTAGCTTCCCGACGCTTCACTTCACGCTCGTTAACTAAGGACGAGAAGGTCCCTCATGAAACATGCTGTACGCGAAGATGATGGGAGACTTCTCGAAAGCCGTCATAGCGGTCACCTCTCCGAGAATGACTGTATGGTCATAGGTTTCAAAGGTTTCAGTTCGCTGACATTCAAGGCGGGCAACGACTCCTTGCAAGATGGGTGTGCCGACCTCTGAAATCGCACAATCCAGCCCCTCGTACTTGTTGGGGACTCCCTTTCTTGCGAACCGCTCAATGAGATCTTGTTGATCATCAGCCAAGAAGTGAACCGCCCAATGCTTCGCATTGACCCAATGTTTGTAATTGCTCGACGAATGATCGACCGTCCAGAGAAGCAACTTCTTGGCAAGCGAGATCGACGTCAATGAGTTACAGAGGATTCCGATGGGCTGCTCTTCATCGGTTCGTGTCGTGATGATCGCTACCCCTGTTGGCCATGACGCCATGACCTTTCGAAAGGATTGCGGATCAATTTCGCCTGTATGTGAGGACATGGGAGAAGTAAAGGATGAAAGCAGTTCAGGGTCAACTCATCAACGAATCTCTTCGCAATCACTAGACTTGCATCGTGAGATTTGGCATCCATTCCGAGCAATTCCAAAACAACTACAGTGAAGAGGAGAATCGATCCTTCACTCAAGAGTTCGGTGCGATAACTCACGCGATGGCTGAATTGATGAGTAACGGAGTCATCGCGAGCGACCCACAAGTTCAAGCAGTCGTTAAGAAGCACTATGACTTCTGTGCCAAGTTTTGGCAACCCACGCGAGACGCTTACAAGTCTCTTGCAATGAGCTACATACTCCCCTCGCCTTACCGCGATTCATACGAGTCCGTCGCTGAGGGGCTGGGTCAATTTCACTACGACGCGATCGTCATCTGGGCAGACGAGAATCTCAAGTAGTCAAGATCTTCAAAAACACCTTTTCAGAGGTGTGATGATTACTTCAACTTTCCGATCTTGAGGGTCTCAAGCCATTTCTCCGGCTCGCTCTGACCACCATGTTCATCAAGAAAATCTTCAGAGGCGTTCACGCCACACATTTCCTTGATGGCTGAAGAACCAGCAGGGTGCCGATTTGCAAAACTAGTAACGTCGTAAACGAATCCATCAACGATAGTCCAGCAATCTGAACCGGAATTGTGCTGTGCAACTTCTGCTCTCGTGAATTCATCAAGTCCAAGTGCTAGCGGAACTTTCGCAGCAGCGTAGCGATCCTTCCAGACCGCCTCCGCACCTGAATGGCCGACGACCACCGTCATGCCAATGGTTCCAACGCTAAGAAGCGCTACAAAGACCCTCAAAGCTCGCTCCACAGTGACATTACGCAGATGAAAGGCAAAGAGGAAGTAGAGAATCGTCGCTCCAACAAGAGCCATCGCGAGTGGTACGAGGTTATTGCCCCACTCGGCATGGAATTCAGGAAGTCCCACTGCAGCGGAGAGAGAATCTCCAGAAGACTTCGCAACAAGAACTGCAATGGTTGTAATGGTCAAAAGCCCAAGCACTGGGAGGTGCCACTTCTTCAGCCAACCGCGCTTGAAAGGAGCAATGACGAGAACTAAAGAGATGATTGGCAGCAAGATCACAACTGCATGCACAACGAGTGGATGTGCTGGTAACTCCCCAAGGGATGCCCAGCTTCCATAGGGTAGAAAATAGACAAGGAGAATAGAGAGGATAGAGACAGTTGAGACCATTAAGAATCTCTTCATATCTCTATCCTCCGCTACTTCACATTCAGTCGACTACGCAGAAAGAGTAGCTCGACAAACTTCTCCAGAAGTCTTGTTGACCGCCCGAAAGACGAACGTGTCTTTGCCCTTGCGATCTGGACGGATTAAATCCCAATCCAGCTCCGCGTAAGAGTCATCGAAATCTTTCATCGCCTCAAGAGTCTGTGACGCAACCCTCTTGCCATTCTGCTTGAGAGAAAGAGTCCACATTTCGCCCGCATTACGAGTATCGACATCAAAACTCAAATCAAAGACTCGATATTCAAGCTCGAGTTCTGCGTTCCACATTGAGCCAGCCGAGCAGGTCCCCATTCTTTCGATTTCGACTGCTTGTGCTGATACTGGTAGAACTGCAAGACTTAGCGCTCCAGCAATGAGAAGTGAGGGCTTCTTTCGCATGACAACCTTTCGTTAGGCCCGATATGTCGGGTAAATGATCAGGCGGACTTTACTGTCGGAACCATGAGAGTTTTGTGAGAAAGCGGTCAAGGACATCTGAGGAAACACCTGAGTAAACACCTGAGGAAATTGTGGGCGGTGAGGGTTTCGAACCCCCGACATCCTCGGTGTAAACGAGGCGCTCTACCGCTGAGCTAACCACCCAGTCTTGCCTGCGAATACTACAACGCAGCGAGCGCTGCTTTGTAATCGTCGATACTTCGGGCTTCTGCAGGCGAAGTGACGATCGACCAATGGAGTCGACCCTCTTTGTTCACGATGAATGTGCCTCGCGTTGCAAAACCACGCTCAGGAATGAAGACGTCATAGGCCTTACAGACCTCACCATGTGGCCAGAAGTCAGAAAGTAGGTTGAAGTCATACTTCTCTTGAGCAGCGAATGCTTTGAGAGTGAATGCGGTATCGCAGGAGATCGCTAAGAGCTCAACTTTTTCGTTGTTGAAGGCAGCGAGGTCATCACGGAGTGCGCAGAGCTCGCCAGTGCAGGTTCCCGTGAAGGCTGCCGGATAGAAGACGATGACCACATTCTTCTTTCCCCGGAAGGATGAGAGTTTGATCTTCTCTCCATGTTGATTCGAGAGTTCAAAATCCGGGACGAGATCTCCGAGTTCCATTATCTTCCTTTGCTCTGATTTGCTTCACTTAACTTCTTGTAATTGCTTTTGGAAATTACTTCTCAATGATACTTTCTAGTGCTACTTCTGATTATCACTTCTTCTTAGTGGACTTGCCTGCTGTTCTTGGAGCGATCTTCGTTGCGATCCAATCTTTGGCAATCGGCATGGAGGAGATAGCGCTCAATCCTGCCGTCGGTGCCGCATCTTGAATTTCACTCGCCTCCACATGGCCATCACGCCCTACCTTGGGAGTGAGGAGCCAGATCGGTCCGTTCTCGGTGAGATAGGTCAGCGCATCGACGAGTTGATCGACGAGATCCCCGTCACCATCGCGCCACCAGAGAAGCACTGCATCAACGACCTCATTGGTATCGTCTTCTAGGAGTGGATTTCCAGAGCGTGCAACGATCTCGCTTCGAAGCCCTGCATCGGAATCATCGCCATAACCAATCTCGAGGATCATCCAATCGCCTTGGATGCCTAGACGTTCAGCAGCTGACCCTGCGCCGGCCGGCGTATTCACAGGGAGAAGTCCACCCCCTTTGCCCACAGAGTGCAAGGTGAATCCACTCGATTTTGGGTGGGGGTAATCAGTTGGGAAGATAGCCCCGTGAGCGCATCTGAGATCAATGAGGTACCTGACCACGTCATAGACCAGCTGGTCGATGTCGATCCGGGCGAGACTGCTGAATGGCACGCCTCCTTCGACGCCCTACTCAAGAACGCAGGTCCGAACCGCGCCAGATATATAGCCCTCGCACTCCTGAAACGAGCGCATGAGAAAGGGATCAACGTCCCGGCGCTACGCCTCACCGATTACATGAACTCGATTCCGCCAGAGCGGGAACCGAAGTTCCCTGGCGACGAGATGATCGAACGACGCATCCGCGCCTACATCCGATGGAACGCGGCGCTTCTCGTGCATCGTGCGCAACGTCCAGGCGTTGGGGTCGGCGGGCACATCTCTACATTCGCTTCCTCTGCTGCGATGTATGAAGTTGGCTTCAATCACTTCTTCCGCGGTAAAGAGCATGCAGGTGGCGGAGATCAGATCTTCTTCCAAGGTCATGCAAGTCCTGGAATGTATGCACGCGCATTCCTTGAAGGACGACTCACTGAACAGCAACTCGATGGTTTTCGACAAGAACTCACCAACCCAGGTGGCGGACTCTCCTCCTATCCGCATCCTCGGTTGATGCCGGAGTTCTGGGAGTTCCCAACAGTCTCCATGGGTCTCGGTCCGATCAACGCCATCTACCAAGCTCGCTTCAATCGTTACTTACACAATCGCGGAATCAAGGACACCAGCGATCAGCGAGTCTGGGCATTCCTCGGTGATGGCGAGATGGATGAGCCAGAATCAGTCTCTGCACTTACTTTCGCTGCACGTGAAGGCCTCGACAATCTCACCTTCGTGGTCAATTGCAATCTACAGCGTCTCGATGGCCCAGTTCGCGGTAACGGAAAGATCATCCAAGAGCTTGAAGCGCTCTTTGGTGGCGCCGGTTGGAATGTCCTCAAAGTGGTCTGGGGCCGCGAATGGGATGAACTCTTCGCGAAGGATCGCGAAGGCGCCCTCGTTGAGTTGATGAATAGAACCCCTGATGGTGATTTCCAGACCTTTAAAGCTGAAGATGGCGCATATGTTCGCGAACACTTCTTCGGTAAGGATCCTCGAACCGCGGCGATGGTCGCCGGTTGGAGCGATGATCAGATCTGGAATCTCAAGCGCGGTGGCCACGATTATCAGAAGCTTTATGCGGCATATTCATCGGCTGTCTCCCACCAAGGACGCCCAACCGTCATCCTCGCAAAGACCATCAAGGGATGGACTCTCGGTTCTCACTTCGAGTCCCGAAATTCAACCCACCAGATGAAGAAGATGACTCTCGATGACATCAAGGAATTCCGCGATCGTCTCTATATCGAGATCCCGGATTCAAAACTCGATCCTTACTTGCCTCCATATTTCCATCCAGGTAAAGACTCTGACGAATACCAGTACATGATGGATCGACGTCGAGAGCTCGGCGGATCGATTCCAAAGCGACGAAAGAACTCACGTCCACTTCCAATGCCCGCTGATTCCCATTACGAAGTAGTCAAGCGTGGCTCTGGCAATCAAGAGGTCGCAACGACGATGGCATTCGTTCGCTTGCTCAAGGACCTTGCAAAGGATGAAGGACTGGGTTCCCGCATCGTTCCGATCATTCCGGATGAGGCGCGTACCTTCGGTATGGATTCTCTCTTTCCGACGATGAAGATCTACTCCCCACATGGACAGCGATATACCGCTGTCGACCGTGAGTTGATGCTCTCCTACAAGGAAGCAACCAATGGCGTGATCCTTCACGAAGGAATCAATGAGGCAGGATCGACAGCGTCATTCACTGCAGTGGGAACTTCGTATTCGACCCACGATGAACCGATGATCCCGGTCTACATCTTCTATTCCATGTTCGGTTTCCAACGCACGGGAGATGCATTCTGGGCAGCTGCAGATCAAATGGCCCGTGGCTTCATCATGGGCGCAACTGCTGGTCGCACCACTCTCAATGGCGAAGGTTTGCAACATGAGGATGGTCATTCACATCTTCTCGCTTCGACCAATCCTGCGATCGTCTCATATGACCCTGCATTCGCCTTCGAGGTCGGTCACATCGTCAAAGATGGTCTTCGACGAATGTACGGTGAGAACTCCGAGAACATCATGTACTACCTCACCGTCTACAACGAGCCCTATTTACAACCTGCAGAACCTGAGAACCTTGATGTAGCTGGACTTCTCAAAGGCATCTATCTCTATGCGAAAGCACCACGAGGTAAGAAGAAAGCGAACATCCTCGCCTCTGGAGTTGCGCTCAATGCCGCACTCAAAGCGCAACGCCTCCTCGATGACGAGTGGGGCGTCGCTGCGAATGTCTTCTCTGTGACATCGTGGAACGAGCTACGTCGCGACGGCCTTGAGGTCGATCGCCATAACCTCTTGAATCCAGATTCCAAGAAGCGCTCCTTCCTCAATTCCGCCCTTAGCGAGTATGAAGGCCCTGTCGTTGCGGTGAGCGATTACATGCGCACGGTTCAAGATCAGATTGCTCCATGGGTTGGAAAGCCATTCCTTTCGCTTGGAACCGATGGCTTCGGTCTCTCCGATACTCGTGGCGCACTGCGACGTCACTTCAAGGTCGATGCAGAGTCGATCGTCGTTGCAACCCTCACTCAGCTCGTGAAGACCGGTGAGATCAAGGCGAAGGTCTTGCATCAAGCCCTCGATAAGTACAGGCTTGAGGATGTGAGCGCGGCAGATCCAGGAAACACGGAAGGTTCTGGATGATCGGTCGCTTACCGATTATCGATGTAGCTCCCGCGGTCTTCTTCGGCGGAGAGTTCGTTGGAATCAAAGCGATCCCGCATGAGAAAGTCACTGTCTCCGCAACCGTCATTCGAGAGGGACATGAGGGTGTTGAAGCCTTCGCCCTTCTCTTCGATACGGCAGCCAAGTTGTTCTCACGGACGAAGATGCGCGCCGTCTTTGGAAGCCCTGATCGATTTGAAGTGGAGATAGAGGCCGATCGAGTTGGCCTCTGGCACTTCGCGATTGAAGCGAAGAGTGGAGATCTCACCTCCACCTCAACCCGCTTTCCGATTCGAGTAGAGCGTGAACGAGCGCTCTATGGCTCTTGGTATGAGTTCTTCCCACGGAGCGAAGGCGCTGTCAAGAAGGCCGACGGCACCATTGAGTCTGGAACTTTCAAGAGCGCAGCAAAGCGATTGACGGCTGTTTCAAAGATGGGTTTCGATGTCCTCTATATTCCACCGATTCACCCAATCGGATTCGCTCACCGCAAGGGAAAGAACAATTCACTGACTGCAACGCCTACCGATCCTGGCGTTCCGTGGGGTATCGGAAATGCTGCTGGTGGTCATGATGCGGTCAATCCTGAATTAGGGACCTTGGAAGACTTCCGAGCCTTCGTCAAAGAAGCCAATCGCCTTGGCATAGAAGTGGCTCTCGATCTCGCTCTTCAAGCTTCACCCGATCACCCGTGGGTCAAGAGCAACGTGGAGTTCTTCACCAAGAGAGCGGACGGCACGATCGCCTACGCAGAGAATCCACCGAAGAAATATCAAGATATCTATCCGATCAACTTCGACAATGCCTATCCAACGCTCTTCGAAGAGGTGGTGCGGATCGTTGAATTCTGGATTGACCATGGGGTCACGCTCTTTCGCGTCGACAATCCCCACACCAAGCCAGTGCACTTCTGGCAAGAATTGATCGCTCGGATCAATCGCAAGCACCCCGAGATCATCTTCCTCTCCGAAGCCTTCACTCGCCCTGCGATGATGCATGCACTTGGAAAAGCTGGATTCCAGCAGTCATACACATATTTCACATGGCGAGTGACGAAGCAAGAGTTGATCGATTATGGACGTGAAGTTGCGCATCAGACCTCCCACTTCTTTAGACCAAACTTCTGGGTCAACACTCCAGACATACTCCCCTTCCATTTGCAGAGCGGCAATCCCAATCTCTTTGCGATCCGCGCAGTTCTTGCAGCCACACTTTCGCCTTCCTGGGGAATGTATGCCGGATTTGAACTCTTCGAACATCAACCGATAGCGGAGGGCAAAGAGGAATATCTCGATTCTGAGAAGTATGAGATCAAAGTAAGAGATTGGGACCTGGCAACGAAGAGTGGCAAGACACTCGCACCTCTCATTACGGAGCTCAATGAGATCCGGCGCAGACATCGGGCGCTACAACGTCTACGAAATCTCCACTTCCATCCAACGACCTCTGATTCGATCATCGCCTATTCAAAGCGCGAAGGTAACGACCTCACCTTTGTCGTAGTCAATCTCGATGGCGAGAACGCCCAGGGAGCGACGATCCATTGGGAGATGTGGGTCTTGGGATTCGATAGCGATTCTTTCGAAGTCACGGATGAGTTGAGCGGGGCGAGGTACACCTGGCATCGGCAGACAGAGATCAGGCTCGATCCTCACGAGACGGCCAATAAAGGTGGGAAGACTCCTTACCCAAATGTGGCTCATATCTGTACCCTCACGCTTAAGTAATCGCAGTCGTTGCTCTCATCGAGAACTGGGAGACCTAGCCGAAGGAGTTACGTGGGCGAGCTCGACCTTCATCTCTTCGCAGAAGGGCGCCACGAACGGCTCTGGGAGTTTCTCGGCGCACACGAAGAGTTCGATAGTGAGGGCGTAAGCCAAGGAACTCGATTCCGAGTCTGGGCACCGAATGCAAAGAGTGTCTCACTCGTTGCCGATCACAACTTCTGGGATCGCAATCAAAATCCGATGAAGTCGTTGGGAGATAGCGGCATCTGGGAAATCTTCATACCCGGCATTGGCAAAGGCGTGCGCTACAAGTTCGCCATCCAAGGCAGTGATGGTCGATGGGTCGATCATGCCGATCCCATGGCCCAGGCAACGGAGATACCACCTCTGACCGCTTCTGTTATCTGGCGAGATCAGTATTCCTGGAGTGATCACGAGTGGATGAAGAAGCGCGAGATGTTTCAACCTTGGCGCTCACCAGTCTCCATCTATGAAGTGCATCTAGGTTCTTGGCGACCAGGGCTTGATTACCGCCACCTTGCTGAGGAATTGGGAAACTACCTCAAAGAGCTCAACTTCACTCACGTCGAATTTCTTCCAGTCACAGAACACCCCTACTCCCCTTCGTGGGGCTATCAAGTCACCTCTTTCTTCGCTCCTACATCTCGCTTTGGAACTCCTGATGATTTCAAATTCCTTATCGATCATCTTCACTCGCTGGGAATTGGCGTGATCCTCGATTGGGTTCCAGCGCACTTTCCCAAAGATGAATGGGCGCTTGCACGCTTCGATGGCACCGCTCTCTACGAACACGATGATCCTCGCAAAGGAGAGCATCCCGATTGGGGAACACTCATCTTCAATTACGGTCGAAGTGAGGTCCGTAACTTCCTCGTTGCTAGTGCGCTCTTCTGGCTTCGCGAGTTCCACATCGATGGCCTTCGTGTCGATGCTGTCGCCTCGATGCTCTACCTCGACTATTCACGAAAAGAGGGCGAGTGGCTCCCCAATAGCGATGGTGGTCGCGAGAATTGGGAGGCGGTCGAATTCTTGAAGGAGACCACGGCGCTTGCCTATCGTGATTTTCCCGGTGTGATGATGATTGCCGAAGAGTCGACCGCATGGAGCGGCGTCACTCGACGGACCGATGAGGGCGGCCTTGGCTTTGGCTTCAAGTGGAATATGGGTTGGATGCACGACACCCTCCACTACCTCTTGCGTGAGGCTGTCCATCGCGGCCATCATCATGGCGAGATCACCTTCTCGATCCTCTATGCCTGGAGCGAGAATTACATCCTTCCGCTCTCGCATGATGAAGTTGTCCACGGCAAGGGTGCGCTGATCAACAAGTTCCCTGGTGATCGTTGGCAGAAGATGGCGACGCTACGCGCACTCTATGGATATATGTGGGCCCATCCTGGAAAGCAATTGATCTTCATGGGCGATGAGTTCGCGCAGAATGATGAGTGGCATGAGTCGAAATCCCTAGATTGGCACTTGACTCAATACGATGAACATCGCCAGATCCAAGAGACGATTCGAGAACTCAATCGAATCTATCGATCATCGCCACCACTCTGGGAGCTCGACGATTCGCCTACAGGATTTCAATGGTTGATCGGCGATGATGCTTCGGGTAACACGCTTGCCTTTGCAAGAAAGTCTGTTGAAGGCGAATCCATCATCTCTGTCACCAATTTCTCACCGACTGTTCACCACAACTACAGATTGCCACTGCCCCATCCAGGCACGTGGCGCGAGATCTTCACCACCGATGCACTCTCTCTCGGTGGAACTGGAATTCACAATGAAGATCGATACGGTGAAGACTCAGTTGAGATCACAGTGCCGCCGCTTGCAACGATGTGGCTGAGAACGATCTAGTTAGGGTGACATCCGATACTTTGGCCAGCGCAGTGGCTACGACTGCCGTGGCTATGACAACATCTAAGCCTTCGCTGGCGAGGCCATGATCTTCTTGATGTAGAAGGCAACCAAGAAGAAGAGTAGGCCGGGAACGAGAATCGCAGCGGTAAGTCCAGCTACTTCAGCGATCCATGCAATCGCAAGCTTGTAGAGGAAGGTCATCGCAGTATTGGTCGCACTCAGTTCGGCGAGAGCGATGCTGTCGGGAGCCGGGCTTCGGCGTGCAGCGAAGGAGAAGAGGTAGGGGCCGAGGAATGAGGAGCCCAAGCCACCTGCAACCAAACCAATCATCAAGAGAATGAAGGCGATGGCTCCGGCGTAATCCCCGGGTAGGGACTTGAGGGCGATAGGAGTCAAAGCGATGAAGAGCGTGAAGAGGACTCCACCAGTGATGATGAAGGTTTGGACCACTTTCATCTCATCGCGCCCCTTGGTGAAGCGGTTGAAACCAACGCGACCGACGATCATCGAGGTCATGAAGACGATGTAAGGCAGGATCGAATTGCCCTTACTCACACCCAAGACATCTCGGCTAAAGAGGGCAGACCAGTCTCCGACTGTCACTTCAACCGAGAGGACCGAGAGATAGGCAATCGAGAGTGGCCAATCGATCCTAAATGACTTGATCATCTCAACGAGCCCGACTGCGCCATCATCGTCTGTGACCGACTTGGCTGGCACGCAACTCTCCTTCATCTTCCAAATAGTGGAGAGCATCACGATCGCTGAGATGGCAGCAACGAAATTCATATGCACTTTGAAATCGACGAAGTCAGCGATGATCGCGGCGATGATCGCAGTCGTCACCGCACCTGCAGTCCACATGCCGTGGAGGAATGGAAGCGCATTGACGCCATAGACCTTCTGGCGATGGATCGATTGGGTGTTGACAGCGATGTGATACGAGGCCCATGACATTCCGAAGAGAGCATTGACGAAGAGAAAGATCGTTGGACTGCCTGTATTGGCGATGACGACGAAGGTGACCATCATTGCGCTGGTGCTCCCGAAGAGCACTGGGAAAGTTCCGACCTTGTGGATGATGTGGCCCATCGACATCAATGCGACGAATGCGCCGAGCGTTCCAAATCCGACCAAGGTGCCAAAGGTTCCGTATGTGACGCCGAGGTTCGACTTGAGGTCCGGAAAGCGTGGGGCGAGGGCCATCACGAAGAATCCGAAGGAGAAGAAGAGTGTGGTGAGCGCTAGCCGCTCATTTCGCGGGAATTTCTTCAAAACAGAGCACTCGCTAGATCTCGACGCGCTTTCAAGAGCGCTGGCTCTTCCGGAGGAACGACGCTAAAGAGTGCCAACAAGTGCTCCTTCGCCTCTTTTCGCAGATCCCCTGGATGGTTCTTGATGAAAGTGATCAGGCGATTGAAGCCCGCTTCAAAACGTCCCATCGCGATATCGATATCACTCGCCTGCTTCTGTATGGTCAGGTCATCGAGTGAGGAATCTGCTCGCTCCATCACACTCTTCGGATCGATCGCCCCGGTTCGGATCATCAGCTCACATTGTGCGAGCGCCTGCATAGCGAGTGCATCGTTCGGCTTACGCGCTAAGAGTTTTCGATATGAGGCTGCTGCACTTTCAAAGTCACCACGTTCAATGGCCTCATAGGCCTCGTCCTCTTCGGGGTCGGTAGCCGGCGCCGCTTCCCCTGCAGCGGCTTGTGATCCACTTCGGTTGATGGTCATGCCTTGCTGCTCGGCGACTTCCAGAATTCGATTGATCATCAATCGAAGCGAGGCTTCCTCTGGTGGCAGTTGCGGAATCGGAAGCATCTGACCTTTGATCACAGCGACAGCGGCTGGGATCGCGGTGACGCGCAGTGCACTTGCTATCTGCGGATCGGTATCGAAAGAGATCGAGCCAAGTCGCCATGCTCCATGATCTTGTTGGGCGAGTTTCGCAAGCGTTGCCAACATCTCACGTGAGCCCTTTGCTCGCTCCGACCAGACGAAGAGAAAGGCAGGAACTCTTTCACTGTAATCGATGAACTCAGTGACTAGATTCGTTTCAGTGACGTTGAGTACGCCACTCGCTCCACCGTTCGTTGGGGCTCCCGTTGCCTGAGTAGGTGCGCTCTGCGCTGCTCGTGCCAGCGAAGAGAGATCGACTGCCCGCCCAAAGCCCTTAGGCAGTGAACCGAACTTGGAGTTATCCACGCCGCTATTCTCTCAATTCTTTTCCTTGAGGATCACAAGATCCTTAAAGAAGCTCGTCAATGCGTTTCTGGTGTGACCAGAGCCTCATCACGGAGGGTGCCAGAATCCATCCGATTCGGCAGGATGGTCGCGATGTACTCCTCGGTTGCGAAATCGAGGCCAACATCCCGCCCCGCCTTCTCTCCCAGATACCAACGATGTTCCAAAACTTCGTGGAAGAGCTGTGCATCTTCGATTCTGCCTCGAAGTTCTTCGGGGACTTGCCTCACAACGTGATGAAAGACCTCTTCAAGCCATCTCCGTGCCACCTCTTCACGAGGAGGCTTCGGCTCGGGGATTCGTGAGTAGTAGCGATCGAAGGATGCAAGCAGGCGCTTTGCTTGGAACTCCTCGACATGCAAGCCCATCAATTCGAAGATCTTCACCTTGTGATAATCAGGAGCAACGACTTTTGGTGCGAACTTCAATCGACTGCCTTCGCCATCGAATGCGATCTCAACTTCCTCCACAGCGAAGCCGAGGTCTTGAACGGCGCGCATCGCTCGCTCGACGGCATGGCGATCGCTGGCATCGAGGGATTGCGGTTCTGTGATCGCACTCCAGAGCCGTCGATACCTACGAATCACTGCATCGCTTGCACGAATCGGATCCAATCCCGGATAGATCACATCAGAGAGTGAGATGTCCTCAAGTTCAGCCGCAACATTGAAATGTGCAATCTCAAGGTCATGCTCTCGCTGGCCCTTGCTCAACGTCTCGTGGAACTCACCTGTCTCTGCATCGACCAAGTAGGCGGCATAGGCATCGGCATCGCGACGAAAGAGAGTATTGGAGAGCGAACAGTCCCCCCACCAGAAACCAAGGAGATGGAGTCGAACCAGAAGAAGTGCGAGAGCACTGGCCATATTCTCGATCTCACTACCGGTCACCTTCCCGCCTAGCGCACCGCTCAGGATCACGCGATAGGGCGAGGAGAAGGGCAAGAATCGCGTCACGAGCGCCGCCGGTAACTCACTTCCATCATCAGCGCTACGACCTTCTACGACTGCGATCGGCTCGACCGAAGGAGCACCGCGGTGGTTGAGTTCTCGCAAGATTTGATATTCACGTTCTGCAATCTCGGAG